>Ga0335075_10000307_pt1 | contig 88902 bp, 84 predicted proteins | sample Lox_Sample_24_FD_206723 | JGI IMG/M metagenome (GOLD analysis project Ga0335075, IMG submission 206723) | Soil microbial communities from Loxahatchee National Wildlife Refuge, Florida, United States - Lox_Sample_2.4 | ecosystem: Environmental > Terrestrial > Soil > Wetlands | place: USA... | reverse complement strand
CGCTAGAGTTACGGCGGCCATAGCGAAAGGGAAACACCCGGTCCCATCCCGAACCCGGAAGTTAAGCCTTTCAGCGCCGATGGTACTGCAACCGAGAGGCTGTGGGAGAGTAGGACGCCGCCGGACATACACTCCGTAGGGGCCACCGACACCGGTGGCCCCTACGTGCATTTCCTCACCAGCAGCGAGACGCCCGGACGGGCAGATCAGGAGCAGGACGTCGTGGCCGAGCAGCGCCGCAACCAGCGACCTTCGAGAGACGGCAACCGTGCCGGAGGACGACCGAGCGGGGGCAAGCCGGGCGCGGCCGGAGGCGGCCGCGGCGCGGGTGGCAAGAGCTCCGGCGGCAAGGGTGCGAGCGGGAAGCCACCGGTGCGCGGCGCCGGCCAGGGCCGGTCGTCGGAGCGCTCCTCCGAGCGCTCCCAGAAGTGGAGCCCGGACGGCGAGCGCGGCAAGCGTCCGGCGCGGGGCGGCGGCGACCGTCCCGGGCGCAAGAACGACTGGAAGCGTCCTGCCGACAAGCAGGGGGAGCGCTCCGAGGAGCAGGCCAAGTACGACGGCCCCGACCTGCCTGCCGAGATCACGGGCCAGGAGCTCGACCGCTCGGTCTCGGCTCAGCTGAAGGGCCTGCCCGAGAAGCTCGCGCTGCGGGTCGCGCGCCACCTCGCGGCGGCCGGCGCGCTGATCGACGACGACCCGGAGACGGCGTACCAGCACACGCTGGCGGCTCGGGCTCGGGCGCCGCGGCTCGCGGTGGTCCGGGAGGCCGTCGGGGAGTCGGCGTACGCCGCCGGCCACTACGCCGAGGCGCTCGCGGACCTCCGTGCGGCGAAGCGGATGAACGGCTCGCCGGCGTACCTGCCGATCATGGCCGACTGCCACCGGGCGCTGGGGAACCCCGACCAGGCCCTGAAGCTGGCGAAGAGCCCGTCGGTGCCGAACTTCGAGCCCGAGGCGAAGGCCGAGATGACGATCGTCGAGGCGGGCGCCCGCCGCGACATGGGCCAGTTCGACGCGGCGCTGCGGACGCTGGAGCTCGCCCCCCTGCAGTCGAAGAGCCGGGCGTCGTGGGTCGTCCGCCTGCGCTACGCGTACGCCGACACGCTGGAGGCGGCCGGTCGGGAGACCGACGCCCTGGCGTGGTTCCACCGGACCTACGCGATCGACAGCGACCAGCTGACCGATGCGGCCGAGCGCGCCGAGGCCCTGGAGAAGCGCCAGAACGAGGGCTGAGCTCAGCGTCCGAGGAGGGCGACGGTCGCCGGAGCGCCTGCGGGTCGGGTGCCCCACCGGACGCCCTCCCGGAAGCCGAGACGCACGCGGTCGACGTTGACGACGCCGGCGTACTCGCCCCGGACCCGGAGCACGAGGCTGTCGGTGCCCCGGAAGGAGTGACCCTCCGGGGCGACGAGGTCCTGGCAGAACGCCTCGGGATCAGAGGTGACGCGAGGTGACCCCTCCACGCAGACGAGGGGCTCCACCTCGACGGGCGCGGTCGACGAGACGTGGACGCGGACCCCGGTGAGCTCCAGGGTGCGGTCCGGCTCGCCGGAGGCCACGGCGAGGTAGACGTCCTGGCCCACCGGCGTCGAGGCGACGACCGGCTCGTCACTGGTCGCGAGCGCGCGCGGGCTGGTGACGAACCACACGACCACTCCGATGACGGCGGCCGCGGCGACCGTCCAGGCGGCCAGAGCCGTCCGCGGTCGCCGTCGTACCTCGAGGGGTGCGTCGGCCGCTGTCATGCCGTGAGACTAGCCACCCCGCGGACTCCTTGACCCTGTTCGTCCGTGCGCGGTCTACTCGCTGGAGCGAGGAGGTGTGCATGCTCAGGTTCTCCGGTGCCGGAGTCAGCGATGTCGGGCGCGTGCGGCCTCACAACGAGGACTCGGGTTTCGTCGGCCCGTACGTCGCGTTGGTCGCCGACGGCGTCGGTGGCGCAGCGGCCGGCGAGGTCGCATCGGCCACGGCGGCGTACGCGTTCTCAGCGACCGCGCTGAGCCACTTCCTCGACCCGCCGGAGCTGCTGCTCATCCAGGCCGCTGACGCGGCCCAGGCCTCGGTCCGGCTCGGCGTCCAGCGGGACCTGAGCCGACTCGGGATGGCCACGACGCTCACCGTGCTGGTGTGCGACGGCAGCCGCGTCGTCCTGGGGCACGTGGGGGACAGCCGTGCCTACCTGTGGCGCGACGGCGAGCTGCAGCAGCTGTCGCGGGACCACACCTACGTCCAGCACCTGGTCGACGCCGGCCAGATCACCGCGGAGGCGGCCCGACGTCACCCCTGGCGCAACGTCGTGCTGCGCTCCGTCGACGGCGACCCGGACGATCCCGGGCTCGAGCTCACGCCCGTGCGCACGCGCGCCGGCGATCGGCTGCTGCTGTGCAGCGACGGCCTCACCGACCTCGTGGACGACGGCCGGATCGCCGAGGTGCTCCGGCTCGCCGACCCGATGTCCGCCGCGGCCGTGCTGACCCAGTCGGCGCTGGTGGCCGGCGGCGGCGACAACATCACCTGCATCGTCCTCGACGTCGTCGAGGGCCCGCTGGTGGTCGGCGACGGCCAGCTGCTCGGAGCGGTCCGCGACGCGGCGAACATCGTCGACGCGGCCGCGGTACGACACCACTGAGCGAACCCGCCGGCCGGGGACACGCCCGCGCGACACCCGTGGCGCTGCTGGTGAACAGCCGCCCCATGCGTCACAATGGAGCCACAACCACACATGGGTCACAGGACTGACTTCGCTCCACTGTCGAGACCGCTGGGGAAGGCGTAGCTCGCGCCGGAGGATGAAGGAGGTCACGGTGACCGCACGTTCTGCCACCCGCACTGCGACGAGGGGCGTCTTCTACGTCCACTCGGCGCCGTCCGCGCTGTGCCCGCACATCGAGTGGGCCGTCGGTGGTGTCCTCGGCGTGCCCGTGAGTCTGGACTGGACGCCGCAGCCGGCGCAGTCGGGCAGTTACCGGGCCGAGCTCTCCTGGTCCGGCGACGCCGGCTCGGCCGCCGCGATCGCCTCGGCGCTGCGCGGCTGGAACCAGCTGCGCTTCGAGGTCACCGAGGAGCCCACCTCCGCGACCGAGGGCGCCCGCTACTCCTTCACGCCCGAGCTCGGCGTCTACCACGCGGTGACCGGCCTGCACGGCGACATCATGATCCCCGAGGACCGGCTCAAGGCGGCGGTGGTCAAGGCCGCGCTGGGCGACACGACCCTCCTGGTGGAGATCGACAAGCTGCTCGGCAAGCCCTGGGACGACGAGCTCGAGACCTTCCGGCACGCCGGCGAGGGCGCGCCCGTGCGGTGGCTGCACCAGGTCGTCTGACCCCAGGGCCGGTCAGCGCCTCCGGAGCTTGAAGGCGACCGGCTTGATCCACCCCTCGACGTACTCGTCGGGGCCGTTCTGCACGCTGAGCAGGCCGCGGATGACGAAGCGCCCGGGCACGGTGGTGGCCCGGCAGACGGTGAACGTCGAGCGTGCGCGTGGGGCGTTCATCCCACCCAGGTGCACGCCCGAGGCCACCTTCCGGCCCCGCCGGTCCACGAGGAAGGTCTCCAGGCTCCAGTCGCCCTCCGGGGGGCGTACGGCGTAGCGGTAGGCGTAGCTGGCGCAGCCCGTGCGGAGCACGCCGTCGCGCGCGCCCAGCCGGCCCCACTCGTGGTGGGTCTCGGCGGCCGAGGCGGCACCGGCGACCAGGCAGGCCGGCGCCAGCAGCACCGCGGCGATCGATCCGAGCATCGTCTGGCGGAGCATCGTCGCCTCGTTCGGTCGGGTGTGACGGACGTCATGCCCAACGCGGGAGGGGTTCCCCGGGTTACGCGAACGCGCCCCCGCGACCGGAGGGGTCGCGGGGGCGCGTCGGGTGACGGGCGGAGCCTCAGAGGGGGATGTTGCCGTGTGCTCCGTGCCGGACGCCGACGGCCTGGACCGCGTCGTCGATGGCTCGCGCGATCGCGGACCGGGTGGCGGTGGGGGAGACGACCTCGTCGACGACCCCGATCTCGACGGCCTTGTCGACCCCGCCGGCGATCCGCTCGTGCTCGGCGGCGAGCTCGGCCTCGACCTGCGGTCGGATGTCGGGAGCGACGTCCGCCAGCTTGCGGCGGTGCAGGATCCGCACGGCGGCGACGGCACCCATCACGGCGACCTCGGCGCCGGGCCAGGCGAACACCTTGGTGGCGCCGAGCGAGCGCGAGTTCATCGCGATGTAGGCGCCGCCGTACGTCTTGCGGGTGATGAGGGTGACTCGGGGTACGACGCACTCGCCGAAGGCGTGCAGCAGCTTGGCGCCCCGTCGTACGACGCCGTCCCACTCCTGACCGACGCCGGGCAGGTAGCCGGGGACGTCGACCAGGACGATCAGCGGGACGCCGAAGGCGTCACACATCCGCACGAAGCGGGAGGCCTTCTCGGCGGAGAGCGAGTCGAGGCAACCGCCCAGGCGCAGCGGGTTGTTGGCCACGACGCCGACCGTGCGGCCGCCGAAGCGACCGAGCGCGGTGACGATGTTCGGTGCCCAGCGGGCGTGCAGCTCCTGGACGGTGCCCTCGTCGAGGACCGACTCCACGAGCGGGTGCACGTCGTACGCGCGCTTCTTGGACTCGGGCAGCAGCGACTCGAGATCGCGGTCCTCGACGTCGTCGACCCGCAGGCTGCCCTGCGAGCCGAGCAGCGCGCCCACGCCCCGGGCACGGTCCAGCGCCTCCTGCTCGGACTCGGTGAGGATGTGGACGACGCCGGAGCGGCGGCCGTGCGGCTCGGGACCGCCCAGGCGCAGCATGTCGACGTCCTCGCCGGTCACCGAGCGGACCACGTCGGGTCCGGTGACGAAGATCCGGCCCTCGGGGCCGAGGATGACCACGTCGGTGAGGGCGGGACCGTACGCCGCCCCGCCGGCCGCCGGACCGAGCACGACGGAGATCTGCGGGATCTGTCCGGACGCCTGGGTCATCACCTGGAAGATCCGGCCCACGGCGTGCAGCGAGAGCACGCCCTCGGCGAGCCGAGCGCCGCCGGAGTGCCACAGACCGATGATCGGCGCGCCGTCGGTCATCGCACGGTGGTAGGCGTCGACGACGACCCGGCAGCCCTGGTCGCCCATGGCGCCGCCCATGACGGTCGCGTCGGAGCAGAACGCGACCACGCGGGTGCCGTGCACCTCGCCGACCGCGGCGAGCATCCCCGAGTCGTCGTCGTCCGAGATCAGCTCGAGGGTGTCGGCGTCGAGGAGGGCGGTCAGCCGGTGGACGGGGTTGCGCGGGTCCTGCTCGCGGGGGAGCTTGGCCGGCTTGCGGTCGGCGGGCTTCTCGGGGGCCACGGTCATGCCAGCGTCCCGAACGCCACGGCGACGTTGGCGCCGCCGAAGCCGAAGGAGTTGTTGAGGGCCGCGATGTCGCCGGCGGGCAGGTCGCGGACCTTGGTGGCGATGTCGAGCTCGACCTCGGGGTCGAGGTTGTCGAGGTTGATCGTCGGCGGGACCTGGCGGTGGTGCAGGGCCAGGACCGTGGCGATCGACTCCAGCGCGCCGGCGCCGCCGAGGAGGTGCCCGGTCATCGACTTGGTGCTGGTGACCACGACCTGCGAGACGTGCTTGCCCAGGGTGGCGTGCAGCATCAGGCCCTCGGCGATGTCGCCCTGCGGGGTCGAGGTCGCGTGGGCGTTGACGTGGACGATCGACTCGGGGCCGACCTCGGACTCGGCGAGTGCCCGCAGGATGGCGCGGGAGCCGCCGCGGCCGGCCGGGTCGGGCTGGGCGATGTCGTGGGAGTCGGCGGTGATGCCGGCGCCGAGGACCTCGGCGTAGATCCGGGCACCGCGGGCCTGGGCGTGCTCCAAGGACTCCAGGACGAGGACGCCGGCGCCCTCGCCGAGCACGAACCCGTCGCGGGCGGTGTCCCAGGGCCGCGACACGGCCGTCGGGTCGCCGTCGTCGGCGCTCCCCGTCTTCGACAGCGCCATCATGTTCGCGAAGGCGGCCATGGGCAGCGGGTGGATCGCCGCCTCGGTGCCGCCGGCCACGACGACGTCGGCGCGGCCGAGACGGATCTGGTCGATCGCGAGGGCGATGCCCTCGTTGCCGGAGGCGCAGGCCGAGACCGGGGTGTTGACCGCGGCCCGCGCTCCGACGTACAGGCTGATGTTCGCGGCGGGCGCGTTGGGCATCAGCATGGGCACCGCGAGGGGGGAGACCCGTCGCGGACCCTTCTCCTTCAGGACGTCGTAGTTGTCGAGCAGCGTGTTGACCCCGCCGATGCCGGAGGCCATCGCGACGCCGACCCGGTCGCCGTCGAGGCCACCGTCCTGGACGGCGTTCTCGAGGCCGGCGTCACGCCAGGCCTCCATCGCGGCGACCATGGCGAACTGCGAGGACCGGTCCAGGCGGCGGGCCTTGACCCGCTCCAGGACCTCGGTGGGCTCGACCGCGACCCGGGCCGCGATCTTGACCGGCATCTCCGCGGCCCAGTCCTCGGTGAGGCGACGGACGCCGGAGCGGCCGTTGACCAGACCGTCCCAGGTGCTGGCCACATCGCCGCCGAGGGGGCTCGTGGTGCCCAGACCGGTGATCACGACACGGGTACGACTCATCTGCTGATCGACTCCTTCGACTGGTTGAGCGTCAGGCCTGGGCGCGCTCGATGAAGGCCACGGCGTCGCCGACGGTCTTGAGGTTCTTGACCTCGTCGTCGGGGATCGAGACGCCGAACTTCTCCTCGGCGGCCACGACGACCTCGACCATGGAGAGCGAGTCGACGTCGAGGTCGTCGACGAAGGACTTGTCGAGCTGGACGTCGTCGGCGTCGATGCCGGCGACCTCGTTGACGATCTCGGCGAGGTCGGCGCGGATCTCTTCGGTGGTGGCCATCAGGCGTGGTTCCTCTCGGTGGTGGTGATGCGGATGGGTGCTGCTGGGTGGAACGTCAGGGGATGACGACGACCTGCGCGGCGTACGCCAGGCCGGCGCCGAAGGCGATGAGCAGGGCGGTCTCGCCGGACTTCGCCTCGCCCTCGCGGATCATCCGCTCGAGGGCGAGCGGGATCGAGGCCGCCGAGGTGTTGCCCATGTCGGCGATGTCGCGGGCGATCTTCACGGTCGCGGGGAGCTTCATGGAGCGGGCCAGGGCGTCGACGATGCGCATGTTGGCCTGGTGCGGCACGAAGCAGTCCAGCTGGTCGGCGGTGATGCCGGCGCGGTCCAGGGCCTGCTGGCCGACCTTGGCCATCGCGAAGGACGCCCAGCGGAACACCGGGTTGCCCTGCATGGTCAGGTGGGGCATGACCGGGTCCTCGGAGGCGAGGACGTCGCGCCAGTCCTCGCGCTGCCGGATCAGGTCGAACTGCTCGCCGTCCGAACCCCAGACGACCGGGCCGATGGCGGCCGTCTCGCTGGGGCCGATCACCACGGCGCCCGCCCCGTCGGCGAAGATGAACGCCGTACCGCGGTCGCCGACGTCGGTGAGGTCGGAGAGCCGCTCGACGCCGATCACCAGCACGTGCCCGGCGGAGCCGGCCCGGACCATGTCGCTGGCCATCGCGACGCCGTGGCAGAAGCCGGCGCACGCGGCGGAGATGTCGAACGCCGCGGCCTGGTCGGTGCCCAGCTCGTGGGCGATGGCCGTGGCGATCGCGGGGGTCTGCAGCAGGTGGCTCACGGTCGCCACCACGACGCAGTCGATCCGGCGGGCGTCGACGCCGGCCTTCTCGAGCGCCTCGCGGGCGGCCGCGACCGACATCATCTGCACGGTCTCGTCGGGGCCGGCGAAGCGCCGGGTCTTGATGCCGGAGCGCTGCTGGATCCACTCGTCGCTGGACTCGATGGCGTCCACGATCTCCGCGTTGGGCACCAGCCGCTCGGGGCGGTAGGCGCCGACGCCGAGGATCGCGGCGTGGGCGGCGCCCTGGCTGGGGGTGAGGGCGGTCATCAGGCGCTCGCCTCCGGGTGCAGGCGGAGCAGCGGCTGGCCGGGGGAGACCAGGTCGCCGTCCTCGACGAGCCACTCCACGACCTGGCCGCCGTGCGGGGCGGTCACGCTGATCCGGTCCCGCAGGCTCGCGACGTCGCCGATGGCCGCGCCGGCCGGCAGCAGGTCGAGCTCGGCGGCCTCGCCGGCCACGTGGAAGGTGCCCTTGGCGGGGGAGACCACCATCCGCCAGGTGGGAGTGGTGTCGATCGAGGAGGCCTCGCCGTGCTTGGCGCAGAACGCCCGCGCGTCGTCGAGCTGGTCGGGCGTCTTCAGCGCGAACGTCTCGACGCCCTTCAGCGCACGCTTCGCGATGCCGGTCAGGGTGCCGGCCGGGGGCATCTCCAGGATGCCGGTCACGCCGAGGTCGGACATGGTCTCCAGGCAGAGGTCCCAGCGCACCGGGTTCGCGATCTGGCCGACGATCCGCTTGAGGACCTCGCGCCCGTCGTGGACGACCTGGCCGTCCTTGTTCGAGATGAGCGGCGTGCGCGGGTCGTGGACCGAGACCGACTTCGCCAGGGTGGCGAGGTGGCCGACGGCGGGGGCCATGTGCTCGGTGTGGAAGGCGCCGGCCACGCTCAGGGGGATCAGGCGCGCCTTCGCCGGCGGGTCGGCGGCGAGCGCGTCGAGCTGCTCACGGGTGCCCGCGGCGACGATCTGGCCGGGGCCGTTGTCGTTGGCGGGGGTCAGGCCGTGCTTGGCGAGCGACGCCAGGATCTCCTCGCGGTCGCCGCCCAGGACCGCGGTCATCCCGGTCGGGGTGACGGCCGCGGCGTCGGCCATGGCCTTGCCGCGCTCACGCACCAGGACCATCGCCTGCTCGGCGGTGATGGTGCGGGCGCCGGCGGCCGCGGCCAGCTCGCCGACACTGTGCCCCGCGACGGCGCCGATCTGGCTGAACGCGTCGGAGGGGTGCGGGAAGAGCTCCAGCGCCGCGACCAGACCTGTCGCGACCAGGAGCGGCTGCGCGATCTGGGTCTCGCGGATCGTCTCCGCGTCGGCCTCGGTGCCGTAGTGGGCCAGGTCGAGACCGGCCACGGTGGAGAGCCAGGCGAATCGCGACGCGAAGGTCGAGTCCTCAAGCCAGGGAGTCAGGAAGCCGGGCGTCTGGGCGCCCTGCCCGGGAGCGACGATGACGAGCACGAGGCCCACTCTGCCGTGCCCGGGGTCGTGGTTCGCCTCCGGCGCGCACGAAAGTCGGCCCCCACTCGTTGTAGGAACCCTACAAATCGTCGGCGCGTCCGGATTGACGGCCGAGGACCAGCGCGATCTCGAGCGTGAAGGCGTCGCGCGACTGGGTCGGGCTGTACCCGGTGAGCTCGGCGACCTGCCGGAGCCGGTAGCGCACCGTGTTGGGGTGCACGAACAGCGCTCGCGCCGTGCCCTCGATCGACGAGCCCGTCTGGAAGTACGCCGCCAGCGTCTCGATCAGCGTCCCCCGGGCGCGCACGAGCGGCAGGTAGACCTCGTCGACGAGGTGCCGGCGGGCGTGGCCGTCACCGGCGAGGACCCGCTCGGGCAGCAGCTCGTCGCTCAGCACCGGCCGGGGCGCCTCGGGCCATCCGGCCGCGGAGCGCTGGGCGGACGCGGCGGCCCGCGCCGAGACGTGGGCGGAACCGAGGTCGGCCGCCACCGGCCCGACCACCACCGGACCATCGGCGAAGAGCGGCGTCACCGCGTCGGCGGCCGCCCTCGTGTCGGTCACGCCGCCGAGGAGCACGACGAGGCGGTCGCCCTGGACCGCGCACAGTGCCTCCATGCCGGCGATGCGCGCGCGGCGGCGTACCTCGTCGAAGAGGTCGGTCTCGGTCCGCCGGGCCGGGGCCGTGCCGAGCACGACCGCGACGTCGCCGCTGGCCGACCAGCCGAGGGCGCTGGCCCGGGAGAGGAGCGACTCGTCGGTCTCCGCACGGAGCACGGCGTCGACGACGAGCGCCTCCAGGCGGGCGTCCCAGGCGCCGCGGACCTCCGCCGCGCGGGCGTACACCTCCGCCGCGGCGAAGGCGACCTCACGGGCGTAGCGGAGCACGGCCGCGTGCGCGTCGGGGGCGTCGTCGGGCTCGAGGAGGGTGTCGATGTTGCTCTCGACCACCTCGATCGAGAGCCGGACCAGGGCGACGGTCTGCTGCAGGTTGATGACGCCGGCGAGGGTCCGGGGAGCGGCGCCGAAGATCGACGCCGCCAGGGCGGTCCCGTGGGTGCCGGGCACCTGGTCGGCGTCCTCGCGGTACCAGTCGACGAACCCCCGGATGCCGGCCTGGACGATGCTGCCCACCCAGGACCGGTCCTGCGCGCTGAGGTCCCGGAACCAGGCGTGGTCGCTCTCCATCCGGGCCATCGCGGCCGTGCTGAGCGCACCCGCGGACCGCTGCAATGCATCCGCGTTGCGGGAACGGGGTACGGCGGTGCCACGACGAGCCACGGACCGAGGCTAGTCGGCCGCCCGAGATCGGGGATTGTCGGCCACTTTCCCGGCCGGGGGACGCGCGCTCTGGTTGAATCCGTCATCTACTCCCCGGTGAGGAGGATCCGGTGTCCCAGCAGCCGCACGAGGTGCAGTACCTCAGCATCCACGGGCACCGGCGCGCCTTCGTGAAGGTGGGGAAGGGCCCCGCGCTCCTGCTGCTCCACGGGCTCGGCTGCGACCACACGACCTGGGAGCCGGTCATCGACGCGCTCGCGCGCCGTTACACCGTCATCGCGCCCGACCTGCTGGGCCACGGCCGCTCCGCCAAGCCGCGCGCCGACTACTCGCTCGGCGGCTACGCCAACGGGATGCGCGACCTCCTCACCATCCTCGGCATCGACCGGGTCACCGTGGTGGGACACAGCTTCGGCGGCGGCATCGCGATGCAGTTCGCCTACCAGTTCCCCGAGCGGACCGAGCGGCTGCTGCTCGTCGCCTCCGGGGGCCTCGGCCCGGAGGTCTCACCCGGCATCCGCGCGATCACCACGCCCGGCTTCCACCAGGCGATGGGCGTCCTCACGCTGCCGGGCATCCGGCACGCCGGCGTACTGGGGCTGCGGGCGCTCGCCTCCACCGGGCTCAAGCCGGTCCGCGACCTCGACGAGGTCGCCGAGATCTACGAGTCCTTCAAGGACCCGAGCGCCCGGCACGCCATCCGGCACGTCGTGCGCGCCGTCGTCGACTGGCGGGGCCAGGTGGTCACCATGGCCGACCGGGCCTACCTCACCGAGGCGATGCCGATGGCCGTGGTCTGGGGCCGCGATGACGCCGTCATCCCGGTCCGGCACGCCAACACGGCTGCCGCGCTCGCGCCGAACGCGCGGGTCGAGGTGATCCCGAACGCCGGGCACTTCCCGCACAAGGACCACCCGCAGCGGTTCGTGAAGATCCTGAACGACTTCGTCCGCTCGACCCAGCCGGCGTCGTACTCCCGGGCGCGGTGGCGGCGCCTGCTGAAGGAGGGTCAGGTCGGCTCGCTCAGCCCACTCGCTGCGGCCTCGGACGTCGACACGGCCTGAGACATGCGGAAGGGGCGGTGACCAGGTGGTCACCGCCCCTCCTCGACTCACGGGGTTTCGAGGCTCGGCGCTGGCGCGCCTCGCACCTCAACCAGCGTCACTCAGGCGTCGCCGCCCTCCTGCTTCACGCCGGCGACCGCGGTCGGGTCGTCGATGCGGTACTGCGCGAAGGCCTTCTCGACCTGGGAGCGGTCGATCTCGCCCTGGTCGGCCAGCGCCTGCAGCGTCTGGACGACGACCGACTGCGCGTCGATGTGGAAGTACCGACGAGCGGCCGGGCGGGTGTCGGCGAAGCCGAAGCCGTCCGCGCCGAGGACGCGGTAGTCGGCCGGCACCCAGCGGGCGATCTGCAGCGGGACGGCCCGCATGTAGTCCGACACCGCGACGACCGGGCCGGAGACGCCCGCCAGCTTCTCGCTGACGTACGCCGACCGCGGGGCCTCGCCCGGGTTCAGCAGGTTCCACTCCTCCGCGGCCACGGCGTCGCGAGCGAGCTCGTTCCACGACGTGACCGACCAGGTGTCGGCCTGGACGCCCCACTCCTCGCTGAGGATCCGGGCGGCCTCGCGGACCCACGGGAACCCGACGCCGGAGCCGAGCAGGGTGACCCGCGGCCCGTCGCCCTCGGCCTTCGACATCTGGTGCATGCCGCGCAGGATGCCGTCGACGTCGACGCCCTCGGGTTCGGCCGGCTGCTGCGTCGGCTCGTTGTAGACCGTGAGGTAGAAGATGACGTCCTCGGCGTTCTCGCCGTACATCCGCTCGAGGCCGCTCCTCATGATGTGGCTGATCTCGAACGCGTGAGCCGGATCGTAGTGCACGACCGCCGGGTTGGTCGCCGCGAGGAGCGGCGAGTGACCGTCGGCGTGCTGGAGGCCCTCGCCGGTGAGCGTGGTCCGGCCGGCGGTGGCGCCGATCAGGAAGCCGCGCGCCAGCTGGTCGGCCATCGCCCAGATCGAGTCGCCGGTGCGCTGGAACCCGAACATCGAGTAGAAGATGTAGAACGGGATCATCGGCTCGCCGTGCGTGGAGTACGCCGAGCCCGCGGCGGTCGCCGAGGCCATCGCGCCGGCCTCCGAGATGCCCTCGTGGAGCATCTGGCCCGCGGTCGACTCCTTGTAGGAGAGCAACATATTGCGGTCGACGGACTCGTACTGCTGTCCGGCCGGGTTGTAGACCTTCGCGCTCGGGAACATCGCGTCCATACCGAACGTGCGGTACTCGTCCGGGGCGATCGGCACGATGCGCTTGCCGATCTCCGGGTCGCGCATCCAGTCCTTGAGCAGCCGGACCACGGCCATGGTGGTGGCGATGGAGTTCTTGCCGCCGCCCTTCTTCAGCTCGGCGTACGTCGCGTCGCCCGGGAGCTGGAGGGGCTTGGCGCGCAGCACGCGCTTCGGCACCGAGCCGCCGAGCTGCTGGCGGCGCTCCATCATGTACTCGATCTCGGGGGCGTTCGCGCCCGGGTGGAAGAACGGCGCGGAGCCGGTCTCCTCGTAGGAGCGCTCGAGGTCGCGGTCGGAGATCGGCAGGTAGAGCCGGTCCCGGAACTTCTTCAGGTCGTCCGGGGTCAGCTTCTTCATCTGGTGGGTGGCGTTCTTGCCCTCCAGCGCGTCGATCGTCCAGCCCTTGATCGTCTTCGCGAGGATCACGGTCGGCTGGCCGACGTGCTTCTTCGCGGAGTCGAACGCGGCGTACACCTTGCGGTAGTCGTGGCCGCCGCGGGGGAGCTTCTGGATCTGCTGGTCGCTCATGTGCTCGACCATCTTGCGCAGCCGCGGGTCGCCGCCGAAGAAGCTGTCGCGGACATAGGCGCCGTCCTCGACCGAGTAGGTCTGGAAGGCGCCGTCGGGGGTGCTGTTCATCTTGTTGACCAGCACGCCGTCGACGTCCTGGGCGAGCAGCTGGTCCCACTCGCGGCCCCAGACGACCTTGATGACGTTCCAGCCGGCGCCGCGGAAGTTCGCCTCGAGCTCCTGGATGATCTTCCCGTTGCCGGTGACCGGTCCGTCGAGCTGCTGCAGGTTGCAGTTGATGACCCAGGTGAGGTTGTCGAGCTCCTCGCGGGCGGCGATGCGGATCGCGCCCAGCGACTCGGGCTCGGCCATCTCGCCGTCGCCGAGGAAGGCCCAGACGTGCTGCTGGCTGGTGTCCTTGATGCCGCGGTTGTGCAGGTAGCGGTTGAACCGCGCCTGGTAGATCGAGTTGATGCCGGTCAGGCCCATCGAGACCGTGGGGAACTCCCAGAAGTCCGACATCAGGCGCGGGTGGGGGTACGACGGCAGCCCGGCGCCCGGCCCGTGCTGGACCTCCTGGCGGAACCGGTAGAGCTGCTCCTCGCTCAGGCGTCCCTCGAGGAACGCGCGGGAGTAGACGCCGGGCGAGGCGTGGCCCTGGATGTAGATCTGGTCGCCGCCGCCGGGGGCGTCCTTGCCCTGGAAGAAGTGGTTGAAGCCGACTTCGTACAGGCTGGCCGAGGACTGGTACGTCGCGATGTGGCCGCCGACCTCCAGCCCCTTGCGGTTGGCACTGGAGACCATCACGGCGGCGTTCCAGCGGATGAACGCGCGGATCCGCCGCTCGATCTCCTCGTCGCCGGGGAACCACGGCTCCCGCTCGGGCGGGATCGTATTGATGTAGTCGGTGCTCCGCAGCGCGGGTACCCCGACCTGCATCTCACGCGCGCGCTCCAGGAGCCGCAGCATGACGTAGCGCGCGCGTTCGCGGCCACGCTCGTCGACCAGGGCGTCGAAGGAGTCGAGCCAGTCGTGGGTCTCGTCGGGGTCGATGTCGGGCAGCTGGGTCGGCAGTCCCTCGTGGATCACAGCAGGGTTGGTGCCGCCTCGCGTGCCGGAAGGTGTGGGTGAGTCTTCGGTCACCAGCCCATCGTGTCACGCCCCCCGGATCGGCAAAATCTACCCGTCGGTACGTCCACGGCGGCCCGTCCGAGGTCCGCACCGGTGTGGACAGAGGTTGCGCCCCGCCCCGGACTCCGCTGGACTACTCCTCAATCCGGCCGCCGGGCACCCGGTGGTCGACCCGATTCGTCTGGAGGATGTCAGTTGAGCGCGACCGCGGGTGGCGGGTCCACCCAGACAGGAGCTGCTGGAGCTCCCGAACGTCTCGGCTTCAAGCCCGGCATGGTGATCCAGGAGCTCGGCTGGGACGAGGACACCGACGACGCCCTGCGCGTCGCCATCGAGGACGCCATCGACGGCGACATGGTCGACGGTGACTACGGCAACGTCGTCGACGCCGTGCTCCTGTGGTGGCGCAAGGAGGACGGCGACCTGGTCGACGGCCTCGTCGACTCGCTCACCGACCTGGTCGGCGGGGGAGCGATCTGGCTGCTGACGCCGAAGGTCGGCCGCCCGAACGCCGTCGACGCCTCCGACATCGCCGAGGCCGCGCCCATCGCCGGCCTCTCGCAGACCACGACCGCGGCGATCAGCAAGGACTGGGCAGCGACCCGGCTGGTGGCTCCGAAGACCCTGTCCTGAGCCCGCGCCGACTCGCCCGCGGGTCCAGCGGGCCGTCGTACCCCTCCGGGGGTCGGATAGGAATGTCCTCGTGCTGCAGAAGCTGATCGACCGCGCGACGACGGCCGGGACCGGCGCCCGGGTGCTGGTGGGGTCGGGGATCATCCGGCCGTACTCGCCGGCCGTGCTCGCCCGGCTGCTCGGCACGGTGCGGGCCTGGGGGACCGGGCCGGCCGGTGGCTTCGCCTCGCTCGCCCTGCGCGAGCCCGACCGGGTCGGGATCGTCGACGAGCGCGGCTCGCTCACCTTCGGCGAGCTGCACGAGCGTTCCGACGCGCTGGCCCGCTCGCTCCGACGCCGTGGTGTCGGCGAGGGCGACGCGGTCGCGCTGATGTGCCGCAACCACCGTGGTTTCGTCGAGGCCACCATCGCGGTCGCGAAGCTCGGGGCCGACGTGCTCTACCTCAACACCGCCTTCGCCGGTCCCCAGCTCGTCGACGTGCTGGAGCGGGAGCGGCCGACCGTCGTCATCCACGACGAGGAGTTCACCGAGCTGCTCGCGGGCGCCGAGGCCGGCACCCGCGTGCTGGCCTGGACCGACTCGGCCGACCTGCCCGACGACGTGCTGAGCGTGGACGGGCTGATCGACTCCGTGAGCGACGACGCACCCGGGGACCTGGAGCCGCCCACCCGGCACGGCCGGATCATCATCCTGACCTCGGGCACCACCGGCACACCGAAGGGCGCACCGCGCCACGAGGCCGGCATCGACGCGGCGATCTCGCTGCTGTCGCGGATGCCGCTGCGCTACGGCTGGCGGACCCACATCGCGGCGCCGCTGTTCCACACCTGGGGGTTCGCCCACCTGGCGCTGGCGATGCTGCTCGGCTCGACGGTCGTGCTGCGGCGCAGGTTCGATCCCGAGGAGGCGCTCCGCCTCACCGCGGCCGAGGAGTGCGACTCGCTCGTGGTCATCCCGGTGATGCTGCAGCGGATCCTGGGGCTGCCCGAGGACGTGCTGGCGTCGTACGACCTGCCGCGGCTGAAGGTCGTGGCGGCCTCCGGCTCCGCGCTGCCCGGCGACCTGGCGCTGGACTGGATGGACCACTTCGGCGACAACCTCTACAACATCTACGGCTCCACCGAGGTGGCGTACGCCTCCATCGCGACGCCCGAGGACCTGCGCGAAGCACCCTCCTCGGCGGGCCGGCCGCCGTGGGCGACCGTCGTCAGGATCCTGGACCAGGACGACCGGGAGGTCGCGCCCGGCGAGCCCGGCCGGATCTTCGTCGGCAACAACCTGCTCTTCGAGGGCTACACCGGCGGCGGCCACAAGGAGGTCGTCGACGGGCTGATGTCCACCGGCGACCTCGGCCGCTTCGGCGCCGACGGGCGGCTGTACGTCGAGGGCCGGGACGACGAGATGATCGTCTCCGGCGGCGAGAACGTCTTCCCGCGGGAGGTCGAGGACTGCCTGGCCCGCCACGAGGCGGTCGTCGAGGTGGCCGCCGTCGGCGTCGACGACGAGGAGTACGGCAGGCGGCTGCTCGCGTACGTCGTCCTGCGGGACGGTGCCTCGACCACGCAGGACGACCTGAAGGACTGGGTGCGGCAGAACCTCGCCCGCTACAAGGTCCCGCGCGAGATCGTGATGCTCGACGAGCTGCCCCGCAACGCGACGGGCAAGGTGCTCAAGCGGGAGCTCGCCCACCACAGACCCAGCAGCGACAACGAGAAGGATGGTGAGGCGTGACCGGCCTCGAGCTCGGCGGCCCGGCCCCCGACTTCACTCTGCGGGACCAGTTCGGCCAGGACGTCACCCTGTCGTCGTACCGGGGGACGAAGGCGGTGCTGATCCTCTTCTACCCCTACGCCTTCTCGGGCGTCTGCACCGGCGAGATGGCGGGGGTCCGCGACCGGCTGGCCGACTTCCTGACCTTCGACACCGAGGTGCTGGCGATCTCCTGCGACCCGATGTTCGCGCTCCGCGCGTTCGCGGACTCCGACGGGCTCAACTTCCCGCTGCTCTCGGACTTCTGGCCGCACGGCGAGGTCGCCCGGGCGTACGACGTCCTTGACGAGCGCACCGGATCCGCGCGGCGCTCGTCGTACGTCGTGGACCGCGAGGGCAACCTGAGCTGGTCGGTGCACAACGCGATGCCCGAGGGGCGCGACCTCGCCGAGCACCTGCGCCAGCTGCGCGCCGCGGCGGGCTGAGACGCCGATCCGGGGGACGCGTTTCGCGCACGTCGGCGCCCTCGTCTAGGGTGTGCCGCGCCTCGGATCGTCGTGCCTGCCGGGGCTCCGGGCGTATAGCTCAGCGGTAGAGCTCCTCGCTTACAACGAGGCGGTCGGGGGTTCGATCCCCTCTGCGCCCACCACCCGGATCGCTCGGGCCTCCTACGCTGTCGTGGGTGACCCGCCCCGACGACCGCCTCGTGGAGGCGATCCGGTCGGCCCTGGCAGCGGCCGCCGACCCCGAGCGCGCGGTCGGCCAGCAGGCCTACATGAAGTCGACGATGCCCTACCGCGGCGTCACGCTGCCCGCGCTGCGCCGGCTGCTCCTACCGCTCCTGGCCGAGCACCCGCCCGCCGACCGGGAGTCGTGGGAGGCGACGATCCTCGAGCTGTGGGACGAGGCCGCGTTCCGCGAGGAGCGGTACGCCGCCACCGCGCTGGTCCGGCACCGGGCGGCCGAGCCGTGGCGCGACCGGGACGCCGTGCCCCTGGCCCGGCACCTGATCGTCACCGGCGCCTGGTGGGACCACGTCGACGAGCTGGCCGTGCACCTGGTCGGCGCCGCGTTGCGGGCGGACCGGGCCGCGCTGACGCCGGTCCTGCGGGCCTGGGCCACCGACCCCGAGAGCCTCTGGCTGCGCCGGACGGCGGTGATGTGCCAGGTCGGCGCGCAGGCCGAGGTCGACCGGGACCTGCTCCGGTTCGCGATCGAGGCGAACCTCGACGACCGGACCTTCTGGCTGCGCAAGGCGATCGGCTGGGCGCTGCGCGACCACGCCCGCACGGACCCCGACTGGGTGCGCGCGGAGGTGGCCCGGCTGGGGGACCGACTGTCCGGGCTCTCGCGGCGTGAGGCCCTGAAGCACCTGTCGGAGGCTTAGGGCAGAATCTCGCGGGTGGCTGAGGGACCAGTGGCGATCAGATCGGTGGCGGAGCGGCTCGACGGCCAGCACGTCCTGGTGACGGGCGTGACCGGCTTCGTCGGCGAGGCGTTGCTCCACCTGCTGCTGACCGAGGTCCCCGGCGTCCGGGTCTCCCTGCTGGTCCGCCCGAAAGGCTCCACGAGCGGCGCCGCCCGGATCGCCAGCCTGCTGAAGAAGCCGATCTTCGCCGAGGTCGTCGAGGCGGCGGGCGGCATCGAGCCGCTGATGGCCGCGCGGGTCGGGGTCGTCGAGGGCGACCTGGCCGACACCCCGGAGCTGCCTAAGGGCCTCGACGCGGTCGTGCACTGCGCCGGCGACGTCTCCTTCGACCCGCCGGTCGACCAGGGCTTCCGCACCAACGTCGTCGGCACCCGCGAGCTCCTCGCCCGGGTCCGGGAGTCCGGCCCCGACGTCCACTACGTGCACATCTCGACGGCGTACGTCGCCGGCCGTCGCCGCGGCAGCATCCCCGAGGGTCCGGTCGAGCACGACGTCGACCTCGACGCCGAGACCGCGTGGGGCCTGGGCCAGCGCGAGCGGGTCGAGCACGAGTCCCGCAGCGCCGACGCGCTCACCCGGCACCGCAAGAAGGCCGAGAAGGAGCACAGCCGGGCCGGCCTGCTCACCGCCGCGAACGCCACCGAGGCCGCCCGCAAGCAGTGGGTCAAGGACGAGCTGGTCCGGATCGGCACCGAGCGCGCCCGCAGCCTCGGCTGGACCGACTGCTACACCTTCACCAAGGCGCTCGGCGAGCGGGTCGTCGAGGAGCACGCCCGCGAGCACCGGGTCTCCATCGTCCGGCCCAGCATCATCGAGTCCGCCCTCGAGCGCCCGCACCCGGGCTGGATCGAGGGCTTCAAGATGGCCGAGCCGCTGATCCTGGCCTACGGCCGCGGCGAGCTCCCGGAGTTCCCGGCCTCGGCCGACACCACGGTCGACATCGTCCCGGTCGACCACGTGGTCTCCGCGATCGTCGCGGTGCTCGCGCACCCGCCGGTGGTCGGGGACCCGGCGTACTTCCACGTCTCGTCGGGCGACCGCAACCCGCTGACCTTCGGCCAGCTCTACGAGAACGTCCGCGCCTACTTCGACGTGCACCCGTTCCAGGCCGGCGACCGCGGCGCGGCCCGGCTCCCGGACTGGCGCTTCCCGGGTGCCCAGTCGGTGAACCGGCTGCTGACGACCAGCGAGCGCGCCCACCAGGTCGCCGACTACGTGCTCGGCCACGTGCCGCGCAGCGACCGCACGCGCGACCTGGCCCGCAAGCTCGACCAGCAGGGCCGGCGCCTGGAGTTCCTGCGCCGCTATCTCGACCTCTACCACGAGTACGCCCAGGCCGAGCTGCGGTTCTCCGACCGCTCGACGATGGCGCTGCAGCGGTCGCTGTCCGCCGAGGACCAGGAGCGGTTCGCGTTCGACACCTCGGTCGTCGACTGGCCGGTCTACATCCAGGAGATCCACTGCCCGGCCGTCACGAAGCCCGTGCGCCGGCTCGACGAGGTCCGGTCGGCCCGGCGCCGGGCCGCGCGCAGCGGCCCGCGACCGGTCGGCGAGGGCACCGACGCGGCGGCGTTCTTCGACATGGACGGCACGCTGCTGTCCTCGAACGTCATCGAGACCTACCTGTGGATGCGGCTGCCCGAGCTGTCCGGCACCGAGCGGTTCGCCGAGCTCGGCCGGGTGGCCGCCAAGGTGCCGACGCTGGTGCAGGCCGAGCGGCGTCAGCGCAGCGACTTCCTGCGCACCGTCTACCGCGAGTACGCCGGCGCCCGGGTCGCCGACCTCGACGCGATCGCCGACGAGCACCTCACCAGCCACGTGCTGTCGCGGCTCTCGCCCGAGGCGGTTCGCCGCATCCGCGAGCACCGCCGCGCCGGTCAGCGGACCGTGCTGATCACCGGTGCGATCCGGCCGCTGACCCGCCCGCTCGCGACCCTGTTCGACCACATCGAGGCGGCCGAGCTGGCCGTCGACGAGCGCGGAATCTGCACCGGCCACCTGGCCTCGTCGCCGCTGGTGGGGGAGTCGCGGGCCGCCTGGATGCGCTCCTACGCCGCCGAGCACGGCATCGACATGACGAAGTCCTTCGCGTACGCCGACTCCCACTCCGACCTGCCGCTGCTCGAGGCCGTCGGCCACCCGGTCGCGGTGCGGCCCGACGTACCCCTCTACCGGCATGCGCGGCGCCACCACTGGACGGTCGTCGACTGGGCCAGCTCCGGCTCGTCGACGCGCACCCTCAACCCCGCAGGGGGCCTGTGATGATGCTCGCGCTGGAGATGTTCCGCTCGCTGCCACGCACGGTGGCGGGCAAGGCGGTCGGGAGCCGGCTGCCCGGCATCCTGTCCGGGTACGCCGCCCCGCTGCGGCTGGTCACGATCGACGCGCCGAAGGTCGACCGCCCCGGGTGGGCCCGGCTGCGCACCCGGCTCTCGGGCATCTGCGGCTCCGACCTCGGGATGCTGTCCGGGCAGACGTCGCTGTACTTCTCGGCCCTGGTCTCGCTGCCGTTCGTGCCCGGCCACGAGGTGGTCGCCGAGCTGCTGGAGGACTGCGAGGACCTGCCCGCCGGCACCCGCGTGGTCGTCGACCCGGTCCTGACCTGCGCGGCCCGCGGCGTCGAGCCCTGCGAGGGCTGCGCCGCCGGCAGCACCAACCGCTGCTCGCGGATCACCGTCGGCGACGTGTCGCCGGGGTTGCAGACCGGGTTCTGCCACGACACCGGGGGCGGCTGGGGCCAGCAGCTCACCGCCCACCGCAGCCAGCTGCACCCGGTGCCGGAGGGCCACACCGACGAGCAGGCCATCCTGATCGAGCCGATGGCGTGCGCGGTGCACACCGCGCTGCGCGCCGGCGTACGTTCCGGTGACCGGGTGCTGGTCAGCGGGGCCGGGTCGGTGGGCCTGTTCGCGACGTTCGCGCTGCGCGAGCTCACCGCCGCCGGCGAGATCATCGTCGTCGCCAAGCACGGCCACCAGCGCGAGCTGGCCCTGGAGCTGGGCGCCACCGAGGTGGTGGCCCCGGGCGAGGTGCTGCGCCGGGTGCGCCGCTCCACCGGCGCCTTCCAGCTCCAGCCGGAGTACTCCTCGCCGTACCTCCTGGGCGGCGTCGACGTCGCCGTCGACGCGGTCGGCAGCAAGCAGTCGCTGGAGACGGCGCTGCAGGCGACCCGTGCCGGCGGCCGAGTGGTCCTCTCCGGGATGCCCGCTCCGGCAGACCTGTCCGCGGCCTGGTTCCGTGAGCTCGAGGTGGTCGGCACCTACGCCTCCGCCCGCGCCGACGACGCGTTCGGGAAGGCGACCGAGCTGGTCGCCCGCGACGCCGTCGCCCGGCTGTCCAAGTCCGTCGCCAGCTACCCGTTGCACCGCTGGCGTGAAGCGCTCGACCACGCCCACTCCACCGGCCGGCTCGGCACGGTCAAGGTGGCCTTCGACCCGAGGAGCACACAATGAGCAGGCCCGGTTTCGTTCTCGAGGTCGACGACCGGACACCGCCGCTGGTCGTGCACGAGGGGTTGGGCTTCCGGCTGGAGAGCTTCCCGCTCGGGACCCGCGTGGTCTACCCGCCCGAGTCGCTCCCGAGCGTCCCCGACGTCGACGAGGCGATCCGCGAGGCGCTGCTGCACCCGGTCGACGCCGACCCGCTGCCGTCGCTGCTCTTCGCGGGGATGCGGCTGACCATCGCCTTCGACGACCTGTCGCTGCCGCTGCCCTCGATGAAGTCGCCCGACATCCGCGGCCGGATCATCGAGCACGTGCTCACCCTGGCCGCCGAGGCCGGGGTCGATGACGTCGAGATCATCGCCGCCAACGCGCTGCACCGGCGGATGACCGCCGCGGAGCTGAAACACATCGTGGGGGAGCGGGTCTTCCGCTCGTTCTTCCCGCAGGGGAAGCTCTACAACTTCGACGCCGAGGACCGCGACAACCTCAGCCACCTCGGCACCACCGAGCACGGCGAGGACATCGAGATCAGCAAGCGGGGCGCCGAGTCCGACCTGCTCGTCTACGTCAACGTCAACCTCGTGGCGATGGACGGCGGGCACAAGTCGGTCGGCATCGGGCTCGCGTCGTACAAGTCGCTGCGCCACCACCACAACCCGCAGACGATGGTGCACTCGCGGTCCTTCATGGACCACAAGAAGTCGGCCATGCACCACTCCGCCTGGCGGATCGGGCGGGTCATCAAGGACACCGTCAAGGTGTTCCAGATCGAGACGACGCTCGACAACAACGTCTTCCCGAAGCCCTACGACTTCCTGATGAAGCGCGAGTGGGAGTGGTCGGTCCGCGACCAGGCCTCGATGCTCGCCGCCAAGCGCGGACTGTCGGTGGCCCCGCAGAAGCTGCGGCACAAGATCTTCCACGACCTGCGGGCGCCGTACGGCCTGACCGGCATCAGCGCCGGCGAGGTCGAGGCCGTGCACGAGCAGACCCTGGAGCGGGTGCACCGCCAGCAGGTCGTCGAGGTGCAGGGCCAGTCCGACGTGCTGGTGATGGGGGTGCCCTACCTCGGCCCCTACAACGTCAACAGCTCGATGAACCCGATCCTCGCGACCTGCATGGGGCTGGGCTACTACTTCAACTCCTACCGCCACCAGCCGGTCGTGCGGAAGGGCGGCGCGGTGATCCTGTACCACCCGCTCAACGAGGGCTTCAACCAGCTGCACCACCCGTCGTACGTCGACTTCTACGAGGAGGTGCTCGCCGAGACGACCGACCCGGCGGTCATCAGCGCGAAGTACGAGAAGCAGTTCGCGGAGGACGAGTGGTACCGCCACCTCTACCGCACCTCGCACGCCTACCACGGCGTCCACCCGTTCTACATGTGGTACTGGGCGGCGCACGCCATGGACCACGTCGACGAGGTGATCTGGGTCGGTGCCGACCGCAAGGTCGCGTCGCGGCTCGGCTTCCGGGCCGCCACCACCCTGCAGGACGCGCTGGAGATGGCGTCGGGCACCGTCGGGTCGTCGCCGTCGATCACCTACCTGCACAACCCGCCGCACCTGCTCGCGGACGTCCGATGAGCTTCCTCAAGGAGACCGCGGACGACGTCCGCACGATGGCCCGCGGCTGGCGCTGGGGGCGGCGCTCGATGGTGCCGCGGTCGGCCGAGCAGTACGTCCTGCCCGCGAAGTCGACGGTGTTCCCGTCGGACTGGTCGCGCCGGCGTCCGGCGATCGCGGCCCGCGAGGTGGCGCAGAAGGGTGGGCTCGAGCCGCTCTTCCGCTCCCAGGTCCGCACCCGGGTCGAGGGGCTCGACGTGCTCGACCGCATCGACGGTCCGGTGATCTTCGCGGCCAACCACGCCTCGCACCTCGACACCCCGCTGATCCTGCTGTCGCTGCCCGACGAGTGGCGGCGGCGGACGGCGGTCGCGGCGGCCGCCGACTACTTCTTCGACACCTGGTGGCGCGCGGTCGGCTCGTCGCTGCTGTTCAACACCTTCCCGATCGACCGCCGCGGCGGCGCGATGGCGACCACGCCCGGCGAGGTGCTCGCCGACGGCTGGAGCCTGGTGATCTTCCCCGAGGGCACCCGCTCGCAGGACGGCTGGATGGGCAAGTTCCGGATGGGCGCCGCGTTCCTCGCCCACGAGTACGGCGTGCCGGTGGTCCCGGTCGCGCACCGCGGGACCTTCGCGGCGATGCCGCGCGGCGCCGGCTGGCCGAGCCCCGGCCGCCGGCAGCTGACGATCCGGTTCGGCGAGCCGCTGCGGCCCGCCGAGGGCGAGTCGGTGCGGGAGTTCGCGCCGCGGATCAAGGACGCCGTCGCGCAGCTGCTCGACGAGGACTCCACCACCTGGTGGGAGTCGAAGCGGCGGGCCGCGTCCGGCGCCACCCCCGACCCGTCCGGTCCGGAGGTCGCCCAGTGGCGGCGGGTCTGGGCGCAGAGCGAGTCGCCGCAGGTCACCGCCGAGCCGTCCGGCCGCCGGCTGGCCGCCTGGCGCCGCTGAGCGGCCCGTGACGCGCGCGGAGCTGGCCGGCAAGGCCGTCGTGGTCACCGGCTCGACCCGCGGGATCGGGCGCGCCGTGGCGGAGCTGCTGGTCGCCGAGGGTGCCTCGGTCGTCGTCAACGGCCGCGACACCTCGCTCGTCTCCGATGTCGCCACCGAGCTGGGCGCCGTCGGAGTGGCCGGGTCGCCGGCCGAGCCGGGGGTGGCCGAGCGGCTGGTCGATGCCGCGCTCGCGTCGTACTCGCGGCTGGACGGGGTGGTCAACGTCGCCGGCATCGCCGAGCCGCCGGGGTCCTCGATCCTCACGATCACCTCAGCGGAGTTCCGCGAGCTGATCGACGTGCACCTGCACGCGACCTTCGAGACCTGCCGGGTCGCGGCGCGCCACTTCGTCGACGCCGGGGTCGCGGGCAGCATCGTGAACACGACCTCCTTCGCCTTCCAGGGCATGTACGGCGGCACCGGCTACCCGGCCGGCAAGGGCGCGGTCAACAGCCTGACCCTGGCGCTGGCGGCCGAGCTGCGCGAGCACGGGATCCGGGTCAACGCGGTCGCGCCGGGTGCGCGGACCCGGCTCTCGACCGGCGACGACTACGAGCAGCACATCGACGACCTGCACCGGCGCGGGCTGCTCGACGACCTGACCCGGGCCGGCTCGCTGGAGCCCGCGCCGGCGTCGTACGTCGCCCGGCTGTACGCCTACCTCGTGAGCGATCTCGCGACCGGCGTGACCGGGGAGGTGCTGGCCGGGTCGGGCAACTACCTGGCCCGGTTCGCGGCGCCGTCCTCGACGATGCTCGCGTGGCGCGACCACACCGCCGAGCCGCCCTGGGAGCTCGCGGAGATCGACGCCTTCGTGCGTGGGTGAGAGCCCTCTCATGAACGCCTCACAGTCACCTCACCGCCACTGAGCAGAGTCGTCCTCGTCAACACCACGGGCATCCGCCCCGACGAGAGGACAGACCATGAGGAAGACCCTGACGATCGGCACGATCGGACTCGCGGGAGCCGTGACCACGGGGCTGATCGCGTTCACCTCGCCCGTCTCGGCCAACGACGACCAGGCCTACCAGCGCAAGGACGACAACCCGGACGTCGTGATCGCGATCGACGACGACGACGATGACGACACCTTCGGTCGCAACGACAACACCAACACCCGGACCAACGCCCAGACGCGGACCCGCACCCGGGGCACCAACACCGGGAACAGCCGGTCGACCCGCGACCACACGAACAGCCGGTTCACCAAGGTCAGCCGCGACCGCGACCTCAGCCGCAGCGACCTCACCCGCGACTGGACCAACGACGGGCCGGGCAAGAACAACCGCGACCTGAGCGCCGACACGACCAACGACCGCTCGCGCAACGACACCCGCGGCCGCTGAGCGACGACCTGGACCGGGAGGTTCGACCGATGGGCAGCACCGACACATGGACGTTCGCCGAGGGCGACGCCATCACCCCCGACCTGACGGCCGTCCGGCTGCTGGGCGGCGGGTCGTCGTACGAGGCGTACCTGGCCTTCGACGAGATCACCTACGCACCCGTCGTGGTGAAGGTGGTCCGGCCGGGGCTCGTCGCCGACGAGTCCAGCCTGCGCGGCCTGCGCCGCGAGGTGGAGGCGCTGGCCGCGGTCAACCACCCGGTCGTGGTCCGCGGGCTGCGGCACCGGCTCGACGGCGACCGGCCCCACGTCGTACTCGAGCAGATCGACGGGCCGCGGCTGTCGTCGCTGGTCCGGCGCTACGGGCCGCTGCAGGAGCAGCAGTACCTGCCGCTCGGGATCGAGATCGCCAGCGCGCTGCACTACCTGCGCCACCTCGGCTGGGCGCACCTGGACATCAAGCCGAGCAACGTGATCATGGGCGCGCCCGCGCGGCTGATCGACCTGTCGGTGGCGCGCCGGGTCGAGGACGCGGCCGCCCTCACCGTGCCGATCGGCACGGACCTCTACCTCTCGCCCGAGCAGTGCGACCCGCCGACGACGGGGGAGCCGGGGCACGCGAGCGACGTGTGGGGCCTGTCCGCGACGCTCTTCGAGGCGGTCGCGGGCTACCGCGCCTTCGACGACGGCGACCTGGACTCCCCGGACGTCCGGGTCCGCTACCCCCAGCTGGTCGACGACCCCTACGAGCTGCCCGACCGGGTCCCGCACGAGGTCGCCAAGATCCTGTACGCCGGCCTCGAGAAGCGCCCCGCCGACCGGCCGCTCCCGCACGAGTTCGCCGAGGCCCTCGAGCCCGTCCTCGCCCGCCAGCCCCGCGCCCGCCTCGCCGGCTTCAAGGTCCGCTGACCCCCACCCACCACCCCCACGCCGAGTCGGCAGAAGTTGACCCTCGAGTCGGCAGAACTTGCAGACGTACCGTCAGCAAGATCTGCCGACTCGACGCGCAACTTCTGCCGACTCGGCGATTTCGGGGTCAGGTGTTGAAGCGGTAGCCCATGCCGCGGACGGTGGTGACGGTGTGGGCGCCGAACTTGCGGCGGAGGTAGCCGACGTACACGTCGACGACGTTGGAGCCGGGGTCGAAGTCGAAGCCCCAGACGTGGTCGAGGAGCTGCTCGCGGGAGAGCACCTGGCCGGCGTTGCGGATGAAGATCTCCGCCAGCGTGAACTCGCGGGCCGACAGGTCGACCTGGCGGCCGCCGACCGTGGCGCGCCGGGTGCGGACGTCGAGGTGTACGCCGCCCGCCTCGAGCACCTCCTCGCGGGGTCCGGCGCCGGTGTCGGCCGCCTGGGCCTGGCGCAGCCGCAGCCGGATCCGCGCGATCAGCTCGGCGAACCGGAACGGCTTGGGCATGTAGTCGTCCGCCCCGCCCTCCAGCGCCGAGACCGTGTCGGTCACCGAGTCGCGGGCGGTCAGCACGATGACCGGCATCCGCGAGCCCTGCGAGCGCAGCTGGTCGAGCACCTCGAAGCCGTCCATGCCGGGCAGGCCGATGTCGAGGACCATCAGGTCGAAGTCGCCGCTCAGCGCGTGGTCGAGCCCGGCCGGGCCGTCGCCGGCGACGGTGGCCACGTGGCCCTCCGAGCGCAGGCCCTTGGCCACGAACGAGGCGATCCGCGCCTCGTCCTCGACGATCAGGATGCGGGCCACGGCGACTCCTCGGAGGACGGACGGGCGGGGAGCTCGACGACGAACAGGGCGCCGGGCGGGTCGGCGTCGGTCACGGCGACGGTACCGCCGTGGGCGGCGACGATGGCGCCCACGATCGACAGGCCCAGGCCGAAGCCCTCGTCGTCCTCGGACACCGACGAGCGGCCGAACCGCTCGAAGATCTTCTCGCGGTCGGGCGCCGGGACGCCCGGTCCGGTGTCGCGGACCCACAGCCGCACGACGCCGTCGTCGTACGACGACCCCAGCGCGACCGTGTCGCCGGGCGAGGTGTGCTTGACGGCGTTGTCGGCGAGCTGGAGCAGCGCCTGGGTGAGCCGCTGCGCGTCGGCCGGTACGACGCCCGCCGCGCTGGCGTCCAGGACCCAGTCCCGGTCGCCGAGCCCACGCGCCTTGGCGTAGGTGTCCTCGGTGAGGGAGGCGAGGTCGACGTCGGCGAGCGTGACGAAGTCCGGCCGGTCGCTCTTCGCGAGCAGGATCAGGTCGCCGACCAGCCGGGACATCCGGTCGACCTCGTCGAGCAGCAGCGCCCGGGTCTCGGCGACGTCCTCGAGGCTGCCGGTGTCGAGCAGCTCCAGGTGGCCGCGCAGCACGGTCAGCGGCGTCTTCAGCTCATGCCCGGCGTCGTCGAGGAACCGCCGCTGCCCGGTGAAGGCCTCCTCCAGCCGTTCGAGCATCCCGTTCACGGTGCGGGTCAGTGCGGTGATGTCGTCGTTGCCGGAGATCGGGAGCCTCCGGGACAGGTCGGTCTCGCCGATCTCCTCGGCCGTCTCGCGCAGGGTGCGCAGCGGGGCGAGCAGCCGCCCGGCCTGCCAGAACGCGGCGGCCGTGACGAGCAGGAGCGAGAGCGCGGCGACGATGGCGTAGGTGCGCATGGTGTCGTGCAGCCCGGCGAGTCCCTCGGCGAGCCGGACCGCGACCACCAGCGCCCCCGTCTCGCCGGCGACGGCCACCGGCTGGGCGGTGATGAGGACCTCGCCGTCGGGGGTGTCGAGGCGGGTGCTGCCCCCGTCGCGCACCAGCGGCGCGGCGGCCGCCTGGAACGCCGGGTCCTCGGGCAGCTCGTCGTCGGCGGGGGACTTCTTGCGCGGGCTGTCGCCGACCCAGCCGACCAGCAGCTCGTCGTCGTCGGGGACGCTGCTGGTCATGAAGCCCTCGAGCATCGCCCCGACGTCGGCGTACGACGTCCCGCGGGTGGCCGTGAACTGGGCGAACTCGTCGAGCTCCTGGTCGACCGCGTCGACGGTCTGCTGCTCCAGCCGCTCGGCCTCGATCAGGTAGACGATCGCCCCGGCCACCCCCAGCGCGACCAGCACGAGGGCGGCGACGGTGGCGGTGATGCGCACACGCACGGAGACGCCCGACCGGTGCGGTCGGGCGTCGGGTGCGGGTTGGGAAGGCTCAGTCGTCGTCGTCACCGGGACCGCTGTGGTCGTCGTCCCCGTCGTCGTCATCGTCACCATCGTCGTCCCCGTCGTCATCCCCGTCATCACCGCCGCGGCCCCGGCCGCGCCCGGAGTCGTCGTCGACCTCGCCCAGCCCGGGCGAGACGCCTTCGATGTCGTCGTCATCGTCGTCGTCATCGGGCTTGCCGGTGGGCGACGGTGCGGTGGACGGGGTGGGCGTGGAGGTCGGGCCGGTCGTGGGGGTCTCGCTGGGAGACGGCGTCACGACGATCGGCTCGCGTCGTACCGGCTCGTCGGCCGAGGAGGCCGCCAGCGAGCCCACGACGAACGCGCCCACCGGCAGCACGAGGCCGAGGGCGAGGAGGAGCTTCCAGACGCGACTCATGACACCGACGATCCTGCCCCATCGTGGGGCGGCGGTGAGAGTCCCATGAGAGGACTCTCATCCGAGCGGGCCGCCCGCCCGGACGACCGGCGACCAACCACCCCTGCCTAGAGTGGCCGCTGTCACGTTCCGGGCACAGGAGGCAGCCATGATCGTCCCCTTCAGCATCTCCGACTTCCTCGACCGCGCCGTCCAGGTCTACGGCGAGCGGGTCGGTGTCGTGGACGAGCCGGACCAGCCGGCGGCGGCCCTGGGCAACGAGCACGGTGAGCTGACGTACGCCGAGATCGGTGACCTGGCCCGGCGCCAGGCGGCCCGCCTCGACGAGCTCGGCATCGGGGTCGGGGAGCGGGTCGCGATCGTCAGCCACAACAGCTCGCGGCTGCTGACGTCGTTCTTCGGCGTCGCCGGGTTCGGCCGGGTCCTGGTGCCGGTGAACTTCCGGCTGCGCCCCGACGAGGTGCAGTACATCGTCGAGCAGTCCGGCGCCCGGGTGCTGTACGTCGACCCCGAGGTCGACGAGGCGCTGGCCTCGGTGACCTGCGAGCACCGCTTCGTCCTCGGCGACGACGAGAGTCTGTACGCCGCGCCCGGCACGGAGCCCATGCCTTGGGAGCCCGACGAGAACGCCACGGCGACCATCAACTACACCTCCGGGACGACCGCGCGGCCCAAGGGCGTGCAGATCACGCACCGCAACATCTGGGTCAACGCGACGACCTTCGCGATGCACGTCGGGGTCAGCGACCGTGACGTCTACCTGCACACCCTGCCGATGTTCCACGCCAACGGCTGGGGCCACCCGTTCGCCGCGACCGGCCTCGGGGTGAAGCACGTGGTGATCCGCAAGATCGACGGCGCCGAGATCCTGCGGCGCGTCGAGGAGCACGGCGTGACGTACATGTGCGCGGCCCCCGCCGTGGTCGCGGCGGTGCTGGAGGCGGCCCAGACCTGGGACGGCCCGATCCCGGGCCGCGACCGGGTGCGGATCATCGTGGCGGGCGCCCCGCCGCCGACCCGCACCGTCGCCCGGGTCGAGGAGGAGCTGGGCTGGGAGTTCATCCAGATCTACGGCCTCACCGAGACCTCGCCGCTGCTCACCGTCAACCGCTCCCGCCAGGAGTGGGACGACCTCAGCGCCGACGAGCGGGCGGCCAAGCTGGTCCGGGCCGGTGCCCCCGCCCTCGGCGTCACCCTGTCGCTCGGGCCCGAGGACGAGGTGCTCGCCCGCTCGAACGTCGTCCTCGAGGGCTACTGGGAGAAGCCCGAGGAGACCGCGGCGGCGCTCGCCGACGGCTGGTTCCACACCGGCGACGGCGGCACGATCGGCGACGACGGCTACCTGACGATCAGCGACCGCAAGAAGGACGTGATCATCACCGGCGGCGAGAACGTCTCCTCGATCGAGGTCGAGGACGTGCTGTTCAGCCACCCGGCCGTCGCCGAGGTCGCGGTCATCGGCGTCCCCAGCGAGCGGTGGGGCGAGACGATCAAGGCCCTCGTGGTGCTGGCGGCCGGCGAGACCGCCACCGAGGCGGACCTCATCGCCTGGTGCAAGGAGAAGGCGGCCGGCTACAAGGCCCCGACGTCGATCGAGTTCCGCGACGAGCTGGCCCGGACGGCGACCGGCAAACTGCAGAAGTTCAAGCTGCGGGCGCCGTACTGGGAGGGCCGCGACCGGCAGGTCAACTAGGTCTCGATACGCCCGCTCGTCCCTCGCGAGCTACTCGACCACCGACGGGCGGACGTCGAGCACGACCTCGAACTCCAGCAGGTCGGCGCCGGAGGCGACGGGCTTGCCGTGCTCGCCGCTGTGGGCGGCGCGGGCGCTGCCGTCGCGCCAGGCGGCGAACGACTCCTCGTCCTCCCACTGGGTCACGACGAAGTAGCGGTCCTCGCCGGCGACCGGGCGGAGCAGCTGGAAGCCGAGGAAGCCGGGGGAGCCGTCGACGGTGCCGGCGCGGGCGGCGAACCGCTTCTCCAGCTCCTCGTGGGCTTGCGGCGGGACGGAGATGGCGTTGATCTTCACGACGGGCACGGGCTTCACGGTAGCGGCTGCCTCGATAGCCTCCGGGGCATGCCTACGCCCGTGCCATCGCTCCACGACGTCGTCGACCTGCTGCACGGCTGGTACCCGCCCGCGACCGCGGACTCGTGGGACGCCGTCGGGTTGGTCGCGGGGGACCCGGCGGACCCGGTCGGGAAGGTGATGTTCGCGGTCGACCCGACGTACGACGTCGCGCGCGAGGCCGCCGACTGGGGTGCGGACCTGTTGGTCGTGCACCACCCGCTCTTCCTGAAGCCGGTCCACGGGGTCGCCGCGACGACCCCGAAGGGGCGCACCGTCGCGACGCTGGCCCGGGCCGGCTGCGCGCTGCTGACCGCGCACACCAACGCCGACCAGGCGGTGGGCGGGGTGTCCGAGGCGATGGCGACCGCGCTCGGTCTCACCGACCAGGCGCCGATCGTGCCCGCACCCGCGGAGCAGCGCGACAAGCTGACGACGTACGTGCCGGTGACCGACGCCGACGCGGTGCGCTCGGCGCTGGCGTCGGCGGGCGCCGGCCGGATCGGCGACTACGACCAGGCGTCGTTCAGCAGCTCCGGGCAGGGCCGGTTCCGGCCGCTGGCGGGGGCGAACCCGGCCATCGGCGCGGTCGGCGAGCCCGAGGTGGTCGAGGAGGAGCGGATCGAGGTGGTGCTGTCGCGGTCGCGCCGTACCGCCGTCGTCCGGGCGCTGCTCGCCGCGCATCCCTACGAGGAACCGGCCTGGGACCTCACCGAGCTCGCCGACGCCGGCCTCGCGACGACGGGGACGGGACGGATCGGGACGGTGCCCGAGCAGACCCTGCGCTCCTTCGCCGAGTCGGTGGCGCGGACCCTGCCGGAGACCGCCCACGGCGTGCGGGTGGCGGGCGACCCGGAGCGCGTCGTACGACGGGTCGCGCTGTGCGGCGGAGCCGGCGACTTCCTGCTCGACACGGTGCGCCGGACCGACGCCGACGTCTACGTGACGAGCGACCTGCGGCACCACCCGGCCTCGGAGTTCCGGGAGCAGGACGGCCCGGCGCTCGTCGACGTCGCGCACTGGGCGGCCGAGTGGACGTGGTTGCCGGTGGTGGAGGCGAGGCTGCGGGCCGCGCTGGGCGATACGGTGGAGACCCGGGTCAGCGTCGCCGTCACCGACCCGTGGACCTTCCGCCCCTGATCCCGCCCACGCACGCCAGGAGACTCCGCTGAAAGCCGACCCGATCGCCCAGCTCAAGCTGCTCGACGTCCAGGCCTTGGACGCCCGCGCCGACCAGCTGCGCCACCAGCGGGCGACCCTGCCCGAGAACGCCGAGATCAGCGCGCTGCAGGCCTCGCGCACGGAGCTCGACAACCGCGCCCGCGACGCCCGGATCGTGGTCGACGACCTGACCGCCGAGCAGGAGAAGGTCGACGCCGACGTCGAGCAGGTCAAGGCCCGCCGCACCCGGGACCGCGACCGGATGGACCAGGGGCTGATCACCAACCCCAAGGACCTGGAGCGGATGACCCACGAGCTCGCGTCGCTCGAGCGCCGGATCTCGACGCTGGAGGACGAGGAGCTGGAGGTCATGGCCCGCCTCGAGGACGCCCAGCGCGACCTCGACACGGTGCGTGCCGAGCTGGCCGAGGTCGACGAGAAGCTGGGCGGGCTGACCGCGTCGCGCGACGAGAAGGCGGCCGCGCTCGACGCGCAGCTCGTCGACGTCGAGGCGCAGCGGGGACCGTCCGTCGAGGGCCTGCCGGCGGACCTGCTGGCGCTCTACGACAAGCTCCGGGCCAGCAAGAACGGCGTCGGTGCGGCCGAGCTGCGCCAGCGCCGGTGCACGGGCTGCCAGCTCGGCATCGACAACGCCGAGCTCGCGGTCATCCGGTCGACGCCCGCCGACACGGTCGTGCGGTGCGAGGAGTGCTCGCGGATCCTGGTGCGGACGGCCGAGTCGGGACTGTGACCCGCTCGGTCACGGCCGCGGTCGTCATCGAGGCCGACGGCGGGTCGCGGGGCAACCCCGGCCCGGCGGCGTACGGCGCCGTGCTGCGCGACGCCGCGACGGGCGAGGTCATCGCCGAGGATGGCAGCACCCTGGGCGTCGCGACGAACAACGTCGCCGAGTACCAGGGCCTGATCGCCGGGCTGCGGCTCGCGCAGGAGTTCGCGCCGGACGCCGAGATCGAGGTCCGGATGGACTCCAAGCTCGTCGTCGAGCAGATGTCGGGCAACTGGAAGATCAAGCATCCCGACATGAAGCCGCTGGCCGCGGAGGCGGCACGGCTGGCGCCGCGCGGGACGTCGTACACCTGGATCCCGCGGGAGCGGAACTCGCACGCCGACGGGCTGGTCAACGACGCGCTGGACGGACGGCGGTCCGGGGTGCGGGTGCCCGGGGAGGCCGACGACTCGGCGGTCGAGGAGGCGGAGAGCCCCGCGCGCGGCTGGTCGGCCTCGGTCGGAGCGCCGACGACCCTGGTGCTCGTGCGCCACGGGGTCACCTCGCACACCGTCGACAAGCGGTTCTCGGGCGGGCTCGCCAGCTCCAACCCCGGGCTCAGCGACGAGGGGCGCGCCCAGGTGCGCTCGACCGCGGCCTGGCTCGCCCCGATCGCGGAACGCGTCGACGTCGTGGTGGCCTCGCCGGTGCGTCGTACGGCGGAGTCCGCGGCCATCGTCGGCGAGACGCTGAACCGACCCGTCGTCGAGGAGCCCGGCTTCGCGGAGATGGAGTTCGGGCACTGGGACGGGCTCACCTTCGCCGAGGTCGCCGAGCGGCACCGGGCCGAGATGGACGGCTGGCTGGGGTCGCTGGACGTCGCGCCGACGGGCGGGGAGTCGTTCCGGACGGTCGAGAAGCGGGTGCTGGACGGGCTGCAGCGAGTGCTCGACGCGCACGCGGGGCGGACCGTCGTCGTGGTCAGCCACGTGACGCCGATCAAGACGCTGGTCGCGCACGTGATGGGTGCGCCGCTGGAGGCGGTGTTCCGGATGGAGCTCTCGCCCGCGTCCGTGACGGTGGTCGCGTTCTACCCCGACGGGAAGAGCTCGCTGCGGCTCTACAACGCGCAGCCGCCCGAAAATGACGCGTTCTCCGACCCGGGTCGCTGGTAGAACGACCGGGTGCTGAGCCGCCACCACCAGATCGCGCTGTTCGATGCCGGCTCCGGGCGGGTGCTCGTCGTCGACGGCGCGCTGCCGCGCCGGCCGGACCGGTGGCCGTCGTTCGCGGAGCTCGCGGCGGCGGTGGGAGCCCCGCATGCCGGAGCGGCCGGCCCGCCGTGGCGCACGCCCGACGGGACGGTGACCAACCTGCTGGTGGGCGACGGGACCTCGTCACTCCCTGGAGCGCAGTGGGTCCCCCTCGCGGAGATCGGCGTACCGGGGCTGGAGGAGGCGTGGTCCCGGTGGTGCGCGGGCTACCGCGAGGACGGGCGGGCGGCGTGGTTCGTCCGCGGCTGGATCGACGAGGTCGTCGCCTGGGTCGACGCTGCTCTGCCTGGGCACGGCTGGGAGCGCGCGGGGGAGCCGGTTCCGGAGAAGCTGTGGAGCCTGTCCGCGGTGCTGCGGATCCCGGTGACGCGGGTCGGCGAGCCGGGGGAGCTGTGGTTCAAGGCGACGTGTGACGGGTTCCGTCGCGAGCCGGCGCTGACGGACGTCGTACGACGGCTCGCGCCGGACGCCGCACCGGACGTCGTGGCCGTGGACGCCGAGCGGGCGTGGATGCTCATGGAGCCGCTCCCCGGGGCGGCCGCTGGTGCTCCGGCTGAGCGGGCGGTCGACGTGGCCCGGCGGCTGGCCCGGCTGCAGCTCGACACCCTCCCGGCCCGCGCGGAGCTGCTCGCCGCCGGAGCTCCGGATCGCGGGCTCGACGCGACCCTGGCGACGCTCGGGACGGTGCTGCACGAGAGCGTCGACGTACTCGACGACGACCAGCGGGCTCGCGCCGCCGCGCTGGAGCCGTGGCTGGTCGCGTCGGTGCGCGCGCTCTGGGACGACTCGCTGCCCGACACCCTCGCGCACGGCGACCTCCATCTCGGCAACGTGGCCTGGGTCGACGACCGGGCCGTGTTCTTCGACTGGACCGACCTGTGCCTGACCCACCCGTTCCTCGACGTACGGCACCTCGCGGACAGCGCGGCCGAGGAGTCCTCGGCCGATGCCGTGCGGCAGCAGGTCTGGGAGGCGTACGCCGAGCCCTGGCGCGCCGCCTACCCGGAGGTGGACCTGGACGCCTTGTGGGAGCTCACCCGCGTGGTGAACGCGGTCTTCCAGGCCATCACCTTCGAGCAGATCTATCAGGCCCAGCCCGCCGGCTCGCGGTGGGAACTGGCCACGGTCGTGGGCGAGCTGATCGACAAGCTCAGCGAGATGCGGAGCGCGAACCGGTAACTCAGCGCCGCACCCGGTCGCGCGGATGGTTCAGGCGCGTGGGGGCTGTTGTTCGACCGCTGCTTCAACAACGCTGCTGACGCGGGTCGAGGTGCGAAGGACGAAGCCCGGGCCGCCCCGCTGGTTGAGGTGCGAAGGACGAAGTCCTGAGCCTCGAAACCCGGTGACCCGAGAGGCAGCCTGTGGTCGTCGCGGTCGTTCGGCTCACCCGGGTTTCGAGGCTCGCTCCGCTCGCACCTCAACCAGCGTCCGGGGAGTGGCGCGCCTGTAGCCCTGACGGGCCGGTGCCGGTCAGGGCTGCAGGGTCTCGAGCGGGATGGTGCCGTGGTGGTCGCGTCCGAAGATGAGTCCGTTCGGACTTCGCCAGACGAACGAGGTGTCGTCGACCTTGTCGTAACGCCATCGCGTGTGCGTCTTCGCCCGGTGATGTCGCCGGCAGAGCGGTGCGATGTTGCAGTCGCAGGTCGGTCCGCCGCGGGCGGCGGGGTCGATGTGGTCGCAGTCCGCACGGCGAGCCCGGCGTTGGCACCAGGGGAACACGCACGTGTGTTGGAGCAGGATCTGGCGTTCGCGAAGTCGGTCCGGGGTCTCGTAGGCGTCGACATGGACGTGGTCGCTCAGGTCGATGACCGGCTTCACGATCACCTGGGTGTCGGGGTTCGCGCACCAGGTCTTGACCTGATCGGTCGACACGAAGGAGTGGGTCTCCTCCACCCGGGCGAGGTCCAGCTCGCGTCCTGACCCGCCGAGCGCTGCTTCGGAGAGGTGGACGTGCAGCAGGACCTGGCGGGGCTTGGGCCGATCCTCCGGCTCCGCCGCCGCGAGGTCGAGCGAGAGCTGGCGCCGAGCCAGGTCCCCGACCGCGATGGAGCGGCGGACGTCCAGTGGTGCGTCCAGGCCGAGAGTGCCGAGGTCACGCGCCCGGCGGGCGACGGCGTCCTCCAGATCCAGCGCGTCGGCCAGGTCCAACGTGCCGTGCACGTCGACGCAGCCGTCGAAGGAGACCTGGCGGGTCTCGATGTCGAAGTGCCGTCCCTCCTGGGCCGCGATCTGACGGGCGAGGGCTTCGTCGGGGTCGAAGCGGACCCGGGCCTCCTCCACGGTGCGGTCGAGCTGGGCGATCGACACCTTATGAGCGACCGCGTGCAGGTGCGCGTCGACGTACGCCGCGCCCGCCATGGGGAGGTCGAGGGTGGACTTGGCGATCCGGCGGGCTTTCCACACCGGGAGGTCGAGGGACTGGACTCGGGCGTAGAGGCGTGGGAGCCGGTGGGCCAGCTCGACCGCCTCACCCAGATACATCCGACCCGCGTCGGAGGAGAGGCCGAGGGCTGCGGCGAACTCCAGAACGGAGAACTCGGCCACCAGCGGGGCGCCGGGTCCGGCGATCGTCAGCGCGTCTTCGTCGCTGTGGACGAGGGTCGCGGCGTCGTCCAACGAATCGGTCGAGTGCATGCCGGCCCACGCGACGGCGGCGGCGAGTTGGTCGGCCTCGGCTCGTGCTGCGACGGTGCGGCGGGCGCCCACGTAGGCGAGCAACGCGGATGCGTTGTCGCAGTCGTGGAGTTCCCGAGTGGCCATACGAAGATGGTAGAGGCGGGCACCGACAGTCCGGGCTTGTCCTCCACAGCGGGCGGGGGTGCTCGCTCGGCGCTGCTTCTCGGCTTACTGGGTTTCGAGGCTCAGGACTTCGTCCTTCGCACCTCAACCAGCGTCGGTGGGCGTCCGTGGTACCCGGCGCTGCTTCTGGGGTCGCCGGGTTTCGAGGCTCAGGACTTCGTCCTTCGCACCTCAACCAGCGTCACGTTCGACGCTCGTCGTACCCGGCGTTGCTCCTCGGCTCACGGGGTTTCGAGGCTCAGGACTTCGTCCTTCGCACCTCAACCAGCGTTGGGCAGGGTCGGCGTTGGGCGCTTCGCACCTCAACCAGCGTCGGCCGAGCCGGCGTCAGAGGTCGGCGACGACGACGTCGAGCTGGGGGCCGTCGAGCTCGACGGTCCAGCCCAGGTCGCGGAGGGCTTCGGCGAGGCGGGCGGGGGTGCGGGGGTTGGCGCCGTCCTCGAGGAGGGCGCGGACGATGCGGCCCTTGGTCGCCTTGTTGAAGTGACTGACGACCTTGCGGACGCCACCGACCTCGTGCAGGACGCGCAGCGTCGCGACCCGGGCGGTCGTCGGGGGACGCCAGAAGTTGGCGTACATGCCGCTGCGCAGGTCGACGAGGAGGCCGTCGCCGACCGCCTCCTCGAAGGCCGGACCCAGCTCGGAGCGCCAGACGCCCGCGACCGGGCCGAGGCCGGGGAGGGAGGTGCCGCCGGAGAGGCGGTACGCCGGGATCCGGTCGCCGGGTCGGACCAGCCCGAACACCGAGGAGGTCACCGCGAGCCGGGTCGAGGCGCGGCGCCGGGCCGCGGTGGAGAGCGTGGCGACGTCGAGGGCGTCGTACACGACCCCGGCGTAGACCTGGTCGGCCCGGGCCGTCGGCGCCGTGGTGAGGCCGGCGTTGAGCGCGACGAGGTCGAGCTGGGTGCTGCCGACCTCCAGCGTCTTGGCGGCGACGTCCACGTCGCCGGAGCACAGCTCGACCAGGGCGGCGATCACCCGCTCCCGCGCAGGGGTCAGCGACGGGAAGGACAGGGCGGACAGGTCAAGGGACTTCCCGCGACGCGGTTCGGTCTTGCCCTCGGACGGCGGTAGCACGATCAGCACGGTGGGTATGTTGCCGTCATGCCGAGCAACCGCGTGGTCCGGGTCCGGTCGTCGACCGAGGGCGGGGCTCCGGCCGCGCTCCGGGAGGGCGTCGTACGACTCCAGCAGGAGCTGGGCGTGACGCCCGACTTCCCGCCCGAGGTCGAGGAGGCGGCGGCCCGCGCGGCTGCCTCCCCGCGGCTGCCCGACCTGGACCGCACCGACCTGCCGTTCCTCACCATCGACCCCGAGGGCTCGCGCGACCTCGACCAGGCGCTGCACCTCGAGCGGGACGGGGACGGGTACGTCGTGCACTACGCGATCGCCGACGTCGCCGCGTTCGTCGAGCCGGGCGGGCCGATCGACCTGGAGGCCAACCGCCGCGGCGAGACGCTGTACGGCGCAGACATGAAGGTGCCGTTGCACCCGAAGGTGATCTCCGAGGACGCCGGCTCGCTGCTGCCCGACCAGGTGCGTCCGGCGCTGCTGTGGACGATCCGGCTGACCGGCGAGGGTGAGCGCACCGACGTCGTCGTCGAGCGGGCGCGGGTGCGCTCCACCGCGCAGCTGACGTACGACGCCGCGCAGCGTGCCATCGACGCCGGCGAGGGGCCGGAGACGCTGACCCTGCTGAAGGAGGTCGGCGAGCTGCGGCTGGCCCGCGAGGCCGCGCGCGGTGGCGTCTCGCTGCCACTGCCCGAGCAGGAGATCACCGTCGACGGCGACGCGTGGTCGCTGGAGTTCCGCTCCCTGCTGCCCGTCGAGGAGTGGAACGCCCAGATCTCGCTGCTCACCGGCTTCGCGGCGGCCTCGCTGATGGTCTACGCCCGCGTCGGCCTGCTCCGCACCCTGCCCCAGGCGGACCCGCGCGACGTCCAGCGCCTGCACCGCGAGGCGCGAGCCCTCGGGATCGAATGGCCGGCGGAGATGCTCTACCCCGACTTCATCCGCACCCTCGACCCGGCGCAGCCGAAGCATGCCGCGATGGTGGTCGCCTGCACGAGCCTGCTGCGGGGGAGCGGGTACGTCGCGTTCGACGGCGAGGTGCCGGCGGATCCTCAGCACGCCGCCCTGGCGTCCGAGTACGCCCACGTCACCGCCCCGCTGCGTCGCCTGGGGGACCGGTACGCCGGTGAGATCTGCGTCGCGCTGTGCGCCGGCACCGAGGTGCCGGGCTGGGTGCTGGACGCGCTGCACGGGCTGCCCAAGACACTGCAGGACTCCAGCCGGCGCTCCCGGCAGTACGAGAAGGGCGTGCTGGACCTGGTCGAGGCGGGACTCCTCGCCGCCCGGGTCGGCGAGCTCTTCGACGGCGTCGTCGTCGACGTGCGCGACGACGACCCGAAGCGCGGCGTACTCACGCTGCGCGACCCGGCCGTCGAGGCGCCGGTGCGCTCAGAGCGGGACCTGCCGCTCGGCACCGACGTCCGGGCCAGGCTCACGGTCGCCGACGTCGCGACCCGGAAGGTCGAGCTCGTCGTCGAGTAGCGGGGTCCCGGGTCGAGGCCTGCAGTCGGGTGCGGGGGTCTCGACGGGCGCTCAGGACTTCGTCCTTCGCTGCTCGACCTACGGTGCCTCCGGAGGTCGAGCAGTGAGGCGCCCTGGCGCCGAACGTCCGTCGAGACCTCCGCAGCGTGCAGGTGGCGGTGGTTGAGGTGGGTGGTGGGCGCGGCGGGTCTCGACGGGCGCTCAGGACTTCGTCCTTCGCTGCTCGACCTACGGGCGTCCGGTGGTCGAGGTGGGAGGTCGGGGCTTCGTCCTCGGCTGATCGATCCACAGGGTCTCCGGCGGTCGAGCAGTGAGGCGCCCCGGCGCCGAACGTCCGTCGAGACCTCCGCAGCGTGCAGGTGGCGGTGGTCGAGGTGGGTGCTCGGCTTGGTGGGTCTCGACGGGCGCTCAGGACTTCGTCCTTCGCTGCTCGACCTACCGTGCCTCCGGGGCGAGGTCGGCGGTCAGGACTTCGTCCTTCGCTGCTCGACCTACGGCTGCGACGGGTGCGTCGTACGCTCGTGGCATGAGCGTCACCACCTCGATCGCCGTGCTCGACGGGCGCTTCGCGCGTGAGCTGCCCGAGCTCGCGCTGCAGTGGCAGGCCGAGGAGGCGCCGGACCCGCGGCTGCTGGCGCTCAACGAGCCGCTTGCCCGGGACCTCGGCCTGGATCCGGCGTCGCTGCGCACCCCGGAGGGCGTCGGCCTGCTGACCGGCACTCGGCCCCCGGAGGGGGCGACCCCCGTCGCGCAGGTGTACGCCGGCCACCAGTTCGGCGGGTACAGCCCGCGGCTCGGCGACGGTCGCGCGCTGCTCCTGGGGGAGCTGGCGACGCCGTCGGGAGAGCTGCGGGACCTGCACCTGAAGGGTTCGGGCCGGACCCCGCTGGCCCGCGGGGGCGATGGGCTCGCGGCCGTCGGCCCCATGTTGCGCGAGTACGTCGTCAGCGAGGCCATGCACGCGCTCGGCATCCCCACCACCCGGTCGCTGGCGGTCGTGGCCACGGGCCGTCCCGTCCGCCGTGAGACCGTGCTGCCGGGCGCCGTCCTGGCCCGGGTCGCCGCCAGCCACCTGCGCGTCGGCAGCTTCCAGTACGCCGCCGCCACCGGCGAGGTCGACCTGCTGAGGCGGCTCGCCGACCACGCGATCGCCCGGCACCACCCGCAGGCGGCGGACGCGGAGTCGCCGTACCGGGCCCTGTTCGAGGCGGTCGTCGCCGCGCAGGCCGACCTGGTCGCGCGCTGGATGCTGGTCGGGTTCGTGCACGGGGTGATGAACACCGACAACATGACGATCTCGGGGGAGAGCATCGACTACGGTCCGTGCGCGTTCCTGGACGCCTTCGACCCGGCGACAGTGTTCAGCTCGATCGACGAGCAGGGTCGCTACGCCTACGCCAACCAGCCGGTCGTCGCGGAGTGGAACCTCGCCCGGTTCGCCGAGGCGCTGCTGCCATTGCTGCACGACGACCAGGAGCAGGCCGTCGCGCTCGCCGTCGAGTCGCTCGGCACGTTCCGGGTCCGCTACGGCGCGGCCTGGACCCGCGGGCTGAGCGCGAAGCTCGGTCTGCCCGCCGGCCTCGACGACGCCGTCGCGACCCCGCTGCTCGACGAGATCTCCGAGCTGATGACCGGCAGCCGGGTCGACTTCACGTCGTTCTTCCGGGCGCTCGGCCGGGCCGCCCGCGGCGACGCCGAGCCGGCGCGCGGGCTGGTCCTCGACCTGGCCGCCTTCGACGCCTGGGTCGAGCGCTGGCGCGCGCTCGACCCGGACGCCGACGCGATGGACCGGGTCAACCCGGTCTACGTCCCGCGCAACCACCTCGTCGAGGAGGCACTGGACGCGGGCACCGCCGGCGACCTGGCCCCGCTCGAGCGGCTGCTCGAGGCCGTGACCGCGCCGTACGACGAGCGGGCCGGACTCGAGCGCTACGCCGAGCCCGCGCCCGCCGCGTTCAACGCCGGCTTCCGGACGTTCTGCGGGACCTGACTCAGTGGGCCAGCTTCAGGCCCACGATGCAGGAGACCAACCCCAGGATCAGCAGCACCTTCACCAGGCTGACCGGCTCGTCGCCGGTGACCATCGCGTAGATCACGGTGAGGGACGCGCCGACGCCGACCCAGACGGCGTACGCCGTGCCGGTCGGGAGGCTGCGCATGGCGTAGGCGAGGCCGACCATGCTGGCGACGACGGTGACGCCGAAGATCACGGTGGGGCCGAGCCGGGTCAGGCCAGCGGACCGGCCGAGGGCGGTCGCCCAGACGGCTTCCAGGACGCCGGAGAGGATGAGCACGAGCCAGGGCACGAGGGACTCCTTCTGGCCGTCTTGTCGCGTCCCGGGTACGGCTCCCTCGTCCGGCGGCCGCGTGAGGCGACCGTGGGATCAGGGTAGCCCGACGAAGGCCCGGATCGTGCCTCGAGGGTCGTCCCACGCCCGCCGGAAGGCGGGGTGCAGGGGCAGTTCCGCAACGTCGTCGGCAGCGACCCAGCGGTGGCCGTCGCTCTCCGAGCGGTCCTCCAGGACGAGTCCGCTGAGCGGGACGCCGAGCACGGTCTCGTAGGACCAGCCGCCGCAGTCGGCGACGTACGAGCCCTGCAGCGCGACCGCCGTGGCGTCGACGCCGAGCTCCTCGTGCGCCTCCCGCAGCGCGGCGTCGGCGTACGACTCGCCCGCCTCGCGGGCGCCGCCGGGGATCGACCAGGTCCCGCCCTGGTGCGCCCAGCGCGCCCGCAGCTGCAGCAGCACGCGGCCGCGGTCGGCGAGCAGCAGACCGGCCGCGCCGCGCTGTCCCCAGTGCGCGTGGCCGCGGGCGCAGGTCGCCCAGCTCGCACTCAACACGGAGCCAGTGTGCCCGCCCCGTAGGCTCTGCGGCGATGCGCTCCCTCGTCCGCCGTGTTGCCCGTGTCCTCCTCGCCTGGGTCTGCTACGGCCTGGTGGCCGCCCTGGTGTGCCTCCCGGTCGCGGTGGTGTGGGCGCTCCAGAACGCCTCGTTCGAGGACCGGCTCGGCGCCTTCCCGGTCGAGGTCTCGCTCGCCCACGACGGCCGCTCGACCGTCGACACCGGCCTGCTGGGGAAGATCTACTGGGAGCGCACCGGCGCCGGCGGCTTCGGCGCCGACATCCGCTCCACCGGACCGCCCGAGGCGGGCGGCACCCTGTCGTCGTACGTCTCGCCCGACTTCCTGAAGGCCAACGCGTCCTTCGTCGACGACCCCGGCGAGGTCGCCCGGGTGTACGGCGCGGAGCTGCGGGACCGGGTCGTCTCCGGCCTGGTCCGGCTGGAGGTCGTCGTCGCGGTGGTGGTCGGCGGACTGTTGACCGCGGCGTTCCGCGGCGGCGCACCGCCCGGCTCCCGGCGGCTGGTCGTCGCGGTCGTCGTCCTCTCCCTGGGGGTCTCGACCGTGGTGGCCGTGCAGGCCTTCCGGGCCTGGTCGCACACCGACGAGCCGCTCGAGACCCATCCGATGCCGGGGTTCGAGGGGATCTCGTTCAGCAGCCCCCAGACCGTCGAGGTCGCCCAGCAGGTGCAGCCCTTCATCGAGAAGAACCAGGCCCGGATCAGCGCCAACGCGCGGGCCTACGCCGATGCCGTCGCGGCCTCCTTCGAGACCGTGCTGCCCGGACACGCGACCGACCTGACCCCGCGCGACGGCGAGCGGATCGTGCTCGCGGAGGCCGACCCGCAGGGCAGCCTGGTCGGCACCCGGGTCCGGCGCGGGATGTACGACGAGCTGGCCGCCGCGCTGGGCGAGGACGCGCTCACCGTGCGGACCATCTCGGGCGACATCAGCTCCAACGGCACGGTCGCCGAGGAGGGGTTCGTGAAGGGCGAGGCGACCGCGAGCCCCGACGTGCCGACGGTGGCGGTCAAGGGCGACCACGACTCCGACACGACCGTCGAGCAGCTGCGCAGCCACGACGTGGACGTCCTCGACCTGGAGAGCCTCGACGTCGACGGGCTGACGCTCGTGGGGGCGGCCGACCCGGCGTTCAAGGCGCTCTTCGGCGGCCTGGTCACCAACGAGTCCGGCCTGCAGGAGGGCGACCTCGGCGCCGAGCTCCGCACCTTCGTCGACGAGGAGCTCGACGAGGACCAGCCGGTGATCGCCCTGCTGCACCAGCCGCGGGCGGTCGTGGGCTACCTCGGGATCCTCGCCACCTCCCAGCTGGCCGACACCCTGGGGCACGAGACGCAGCCCTGGGACGACGGGATCGACGACGTACCGCCCGGGCTGGTCGACTACGGGCACCTGCACGACATCGGCGGCCCCTGGGTGGTGTGGAACACCGGCGACGCCGACGACCCGGACCACGAGGTCACCTGGACCGTCGTGAGCCAGCTCGGCACCTCCGGCGGGGTGCTGGAGACGCCCACCTTCAACCGGTTCTCGACGCCGTTCTCCGTGCCGCTGAAGACGCTGAGCATGCAGCTGCAGTACGTCGACGGCGAGTCCGGCCTGCAGACCGGGTACGCCACGATCGACGTCGCCGTCGACGGCACCGTGACGATCTCCGACCGCGTCGACCTGGGCCTGCCCGGCGGGCAGCCGATGACCCGGGCCGAGCTCGGGCTGGACGAGGCGTCGTGAGGATCCTGGTCACCGGCGGCGTCCGGTCCGGCAAGTCGCGGCACGCGGAGTCCCTGCTCGCGGCGGAGCGGTCGGTGACGTACGTCGCCCCCGGCCCCGTGCTCGACGACGCCGACTGGCAGGCGCGGATCGCGGCCCACCGCGCGCAGCGCCCCGCGACCTGGGCGACCCGGGAGACCGGCGACCTCGCGGCCGCGCTGGCTCCCGAGGGTCCGGTGCTCGTCGACTGCCTCGGCACCTGGCTGACCCGCCTCGTCGACGACGCGGGCCTGTGGGAGGCGCCGAGCGACGAGGTGACGGCGTACGTCGAGCGGCACACGGCCGAGGCCGTCGCCGCGCTCACCGGCCGGCCCGGCAGGACGGTGCTGGTGACCAACGAGGTCGGGCTGGGCGTGGTGCCCGAGCACCGGTCGGGTCGGCTGTTCCGGGACCTGCTCGGCACCGTCAACCAACGCGTCGGCGCGGCCTGCGACGAGGTCCACCTGGTCGTCGCCGGCCGGGTGCTGAGGCTCTAGTCCGCTCTAGATCCACGCCCAGGCCAGCAGGGTGACGGCGAGCGCGACCTCGATCGCGGCGCCGAACACGTCGCCGGTGACGCCGCCGAAGCGGCGTACGGTCCGGCGGACCAGCAGGGCCACGGCCAACCCGCCCACGACGGAGAGCAGCACGCCGCCGACGACGGCCACCGGCACCGGCACGGTGCGGGCGAAGCTCACGCCGAGCCCGTCGGCCCGCGCCGGTGGCACGACCGAGCAGCAGACGACCCACAGCGCGCAGCGGGACAGGCACACCAGCCCCCCGGCGAGCAGGGCGCCCCGGGTGGAGGTGCCGAGCGCGGCCAGCGCGGCGGCCTGGGTGCCGAGCACGACCACCGTCGCGACGACGCCGGCCGGGCCGGAGGTCCCGGACTTCATCACCTCCAGCGACCGCTCGGCGTCGTACGACGCGGTCAGCCCGTCGGCGACGTCGGAGAGACCGTCCCAGTGCAGGGCGCGGCTGCCGGCGGCGAGCGCGCCGACCGCGACGAAGCCGACCGCGAGGGGAGGCAGCCCGGCGAGGTGGCCGAGGAGCAGCACCGCGGTCACGAGCACGCCCAGGGGCAGGACGGCGACCGGGGCGAGCAGCAGCGCCCGCCGCGCGACGGTCCGGTCGACCCGGGCCGGAGGTCCGACCGGCAGTGCCGTCAGGGTGCCGACCGCGAGGCGCCAGGCGTCGGTCACAGCTCGCTGAGCAGCGCCACGTCGCGCAGCACAGCGATCGCCGAGCGCAGCACCGGCACCGCGGCCACGGCGCCGGACCCCTCGCCGAGCCGGAGCCCGAGGTCGAGGACGGGCTCGAGGCCGAGCTTGTCGAGCGCGAGCGACTGCGCGGGCTCGGTCGAGCGGTGCCCGGCGGCGAACCAGGAGGCGGCCCCGGGCTCGATCCGGTCCGCCGTGAGCGCACAGGCCACCGACATCAGGCCGTCCAGGAGGACGGGGACGCCGCGGCGAGCCGCCTCGAGGAGGAAGCCGGTCGTCGCCGCCAGGTCCGCGCTGCCGAGCGCGGTGAGCGTGTCGACCGGGTCGTGGGTGCGCTCTCCCGCCCGGGCGAGGGCCTGCTCAAGCACCTCGGTCTTGCGGGCCAGCCCGGCCTCGTCGACCCCGGTGCCGCGGCCGACCACCTCGCCGGCGGGCAGGCCGAGCCCGGCGGCGACCAGCGCCGCCGCGGGGGTGGTGTTCCCGATCCCCATGTCGCCGCTCAGCAGCAGCTGCGCACCGGCGGCGATCTCCTCCGCGGCCACGGTCGCGCCGGCGTCGAGCGCCTGCCGGGTCTCGTCCGCGGTCAACGCGTCCTCGCGGTGGATGGCCCCGGAGCCGCGCCGTACCTTGTGGGCGGTGACGTCGGCGGGCACCCCTGCGAGATCGTCGTCCACGCCCAGGTCGAGGACCCGCACGTGCACGCCGTGGGTCCGCGCCAGGGCGCTGACACCGGCCCGTCCGGCGAGGAAGGTGCGGACCATCGCGGGCGTGATGGCGGGCGGGTACGCCGAGACGCCGTACGACGCGACGCCGTGGTCGCCGGCGAAGATCACCAGCCGGACCCGGTCCAGCTCGACCGGGGGGACGACGCCCTGCACCGAGGCGGCCCAGACCGCGAGGTCACCGAGCCGGCCGAGCGCGCCGGCGGGGGTCGCGAGGGCAGCGAGCCGTCGCTCGGCCTCGGCCCGGACGATGGGCGACGGGCTCCGAAGCATGGGTCCTCCTCAGGGATGCCGGCCTCCGCCGGCTCGGTCGTAGCGTAGGTCGGGCCGTCCGAACGCGACGTGCTCGGCCCCTCACATCCGGCGTCTTCCTGCCGAACCTCTCCTCATGGACGCGCACGCGGGGGCAGGCCCGGTCGTCGGGGCACCCGCCTCGTCGTCGGAGCAGGCTGCCCGCACGCTGCTGCGCACCGTCCTCGGCGCCGACGGCGTCGCCGGGCGGCCGCTGGTGACCCATGCCGAGATCATGGCGACCGCCACCGACCTCACCATGCACCTGCTGCAGGTCGACGACTGCTGGGTGCAGCCGTCGGGCGCGTTCACGGACTCCCTGGCCCGCAGCGCCGCCGAGAGCGGCGGCGTGTGGCTGGGCCATCCGCCGCTCCGCGCGGCGGTCCCGGCGAGCGCGGCGCGGATCCGCGGTGCCGCGGGTGGCGCGCCGTTCGAGGTCGGCGGCGAGCGGCACGCCCTGATGGTCTTCAGCCTCACCCCGCGCGCGTGGACGCGGGTCGACCACGTGATCCTCCGGCAGGCGGCCGCCGAGCTCGGCTCCGCGCTGGACGCGACCCTCGCCCACCAGCGCACCCCCGTGCAGGAGGCGCGGGAGCGGTACGACGAGCTGCGGGGTGAGCTGCTGACCGTGCTCAACCACGAGCTGCGCACGCCCCTGACGGCGCTCAGCGCGGGCGTCGAGATGCTCGTCGAGCTCGCCGACGAGCTGCCCGGACCGGTCGGCCGGCTGGTGGCCCGGATGGAGCCGAACCTGGCCCGCCTGCTGGAGCTGAGCGCGAACGTCACGACCCTCGGTGACGTCGCCACGCCGCGCTCCCGGGTCGACACGGCCCGGGTGGCGCCCACGGACGCCCTCGAGGTGGCCCGCCGGTGCGTCGCGGAGCTGGGGGCGGCGGCCGAGCGCGTGCAGGTGCGGCCCGCGAGCGAGGGCGCACCCCTGGTCGTGGCGCCGCTCGAGGAGCTGCGCGAGCTGCTCGACCGGGTGCTGAGCAACGCCGTGAAGTTCTCCGGTCCCGAGGACCCGGTCGTGGTCGCCGTGCAGCGACGCTCGTCCTGGGTCACCGTCGTGGTCACCGACGCCGGTGCGGGGATCGCCGCGCACGAGGAGCATGCGCTGGGACAGCCGTTCGTCCGCGGCGAGAACGCGCGCCGGCTGCAGACCCAGGGCGCGGGGCTGGGCCTGGCGGCGGCGGCCACCATCGCGCGACGGTGGGGCGGCACGGTGGAGCTGCGGCCCGGCGACGTCGGGGGCGCCGAGGTGACCGTGCGCCTGCCCGCGGCCGAGCGACCCGCTCCCGACCTCGCGCCCCCCGCTCCGGCATGAGCGCGTCCACACGGGACCTGCGCCGGCCCGGGATCCTCCTCGGAGGTCTCGGGCTGGTGCTGGTGGCGACGGACGTGCTCGTCGGGCCGGACCTCTCGGTCGCCGCGCTGGTGAGCGGGGTGGCCGGGGCCGCGCTCTGCTGGCGCGCCGACCGCCGCCGAGAGCGGGCGCTGCGCCGGTTGAAGACCCACAACGACGACCTGACCTTCTACGCGCGGATGGTCAACGCGACGACCAACGCGCTGCTGACGACCGACGCGGAGGGTCGGGTCACCTGGGTGAACGAGGCCTACGAGCGCACCACCGGCTGGCGTCTGGAGGAGGTGCGCGGTCGGCGACCGGAGGACTTCGTCTCCGGGCCGGCGACGGATCCCGAGACGGTCCAGCAGGTCGTGGACGGCATCGCCGCCGGCGGTCCGATCAGGGTCGAGCTCGCGACGTACCAGCGCGACGGCAGCCATCGCTGGGTCACCGCGGACGTGGCGCCGCTGCACGACACCGACGGCGACCTGGAGGGCTACTTCGCCGTGCTGACCGACATCACCGAGCGCCGCGAGGCCGAGCAGATCCTGGTGGAGGCCCGCCGGGCGGCGGAGGAGACCGCGCGCCAGAAGACCGCGTTCCTGACCACGATGAGCCACGAGATCCGCACCCCGCTGAACGCGGTGCTGGGCCTGACCGACCTGCTGCTGCTGACCGAGCTCGGCGCGGAGCAGCGGGACTACGTCGAGACGGCGCACCGCAGCGGCAGCCACCTGCTCAACCTGATCAACGACCTCCTCGACCACTCCGCGCTGGAGGCCGGGCGGCTCCAGCCGGCGCAGACGCCGTTCTCGCTGGCGAGCGTGCTGGGGGAGACGGCCGCGATGCTCGCTCCTGCGGCGACGGCGCGGGGCATCGAGCTGCGCACCCACCTGACGCCCGACGTGCCCGCCTCCCTGCTCGGCGACCAGGCCCGGTTGCGCCAGGTGCTGGTGAACCTGGTGGGCAACGCGGTCAAGTTCACCGAGTGCGGCTCCGTCGTCGTGCAGGCGCAGGTCGTACGGCTCCGCGAGGACGCCGACGGCCAGGTGGTGCACGAGATCCTGACGACGGTCACGGACACGGGCATCGGCATCCCGCAGTGGCGGATCCCGGACCTGTTCCAGTCCTTCGTGCGCGGCGACGCCTCGACCACGCGGCAGTACGGCGGCTCCGGCCTGGGCCTGGCGATCAGCCGCGGCCTGGTGGAGGCGATGGGCGGCAGCGTCGAGCTGGAGTCCGAGCTGGGGCGGGGCACCCGGGTGCTGGTCCGGACCGAGCACCGGGCGGCCGCCCCGCCGCCCCTGGCGGCCGCGGGGACCTGCGCGATCGCGGGCGGCGCGGCCGACGCCGAGCGGCTGTCGGTGCTGGTCGCCGAGGACGACGCGGTCAACCGCAAGGTCGTCGTCGGCATGCTCGACCGGCTCGGCATCGTGCCCTCGGTCGTCGGCAACGGCCGGGACGCCGTGGACCTGGTGGAGCGCGTCGACGTCGACGTGGTGCTGATGGACGTGGAGATGCCGGTGATGGACGGCGTCAGCGCCGTACGCCGCATCCGGGACTCTCCCGGGCGCCGACCGTACGTCATCGCGCTCACGGCGAACGCGCTGCGGGGTGACCGGGAGCGGTTCCTCGAGGCCGGGATGGACGACTACCTGAGCAAGCCGGTGACCCTGGAGTCGCTGACGGCCGCGCTCGGACGGGCGGGTGCCGCGCGATAGCGTCGGCACCCGTGTCCACCTCACCCGATCGGATCGTGGTCGCCGGCGTCTGCCTGCGCGACGACGCGGGGCGCGTGCTCAGCGTCCGCAAGGCCGGCACCCGCCGGTTCATGCTGCCGGGCGGCAAGCTCGAGCCGGGGGAGAGCGCCGCCGAGGCCGCGGTCCGCGAGGTCCGCGAGGAGATCGGCCTGGTCCTGGACGAGGTGCGCCTGCTCGGTGAGTTCACGTCGGACACCGCCAACGAGCCCGGCGTCGTCCTCGAGTCGACCGTCTTCACGGCCGAGCTCACCGGTACGCCGCGCGCGGCGGCCGAGATCGCCGAGCTGCGCTGGATCGACGCGGACGCGACCGGTGACGACCTCGCCCCGCTGCTGCGGGACCACGTGCTGCCCGCCCTCGCGGCCCTCGAAACCCGCCACGGCGAATTAAAGAAACCTGTCTAGAGCGGGGTTCCGTGCTCGGAGTCGGGGGAAGCGTCTGGTCACCCGCCGGGCGCCGCCCGGCACCTCCCCGAACAGGATCACTGAATGACGCGCGCCCCGAAGCTGATCGCCTCCGCCTTCCTCGTCCTCACCCTCGCCACGGCGTGCGGCGGCGACGACGGCCGCCCCTCGGTCGACGACCTCTCGAAGGCCTTCCAGGACGGTGACAACGTGATCGGCACCGGCCTCGACGAGAAGCAGGCCGACTGCGTGGCCGAGGCCTTCCACGACTCCGACCTCTCCGACGAGGCGCTGCGGGCGCTGGCGGAGAACGACACGGACTACCAGGGCGACGACGACGACGCGGACGCCCTGAAGAGCGTGTCGTCGGAGTCCATCGCCGAGTGCATGGGCGCCGACCTTCCGGACATGGACGACCTGGCGACCCCGTCCTCCTGAGAGGCTGCTGAGTTTCCGGAAGCGTCAAGGAAAACCTGTCTAGATGGGGGTTCCGATCGTGGTCGCGGGGAGGAACCGTCTGGGCAACGCGCCGGGCGGCCCGGCGCCTCGCGAACAGGACCCCCGATGACGCGCACCCCGAAGCTGATCGCCTCCGCCTTCCTCGTCCTCACCCTCGCCACCGCGTGCGGGGGTGGGGACGACGGCGACGACAAGAGCGCCGAGGGCACGAGCACCGGGGGCGCGACGGAGGCTACGACCGAGCCCACGGCCGAGAGCACGAACCAGGCCTCGGAGAACCGCCCCTCCGTCGACGAGATCTCGGCCTACTTCGTGAACGGCGAGAACGCTCTCGGCGAGGTGAAGGAGGAGCAGGCCGACTGCATCGCCGAGGCCTTCCACGGCTCCGACGTCTCCGACGAGTGGCTCCAGGCGCTGGTCGCGAACGATGCGGAGTACGTGGCCAACGACGCCGACCAGAAGACGGTGGATGCCATCTCGGTGGACTGGATGAAGGAGTGCATGGGCGTGGAGGCTCCGCCCTCCTGATCGTCCGGGCTCTGGCATGGTTCGACCATGAGCAGTCCTGCGGCGGAGGTCGCCGTCATCGGCGGCACCGGCTTCTACTCCTTCCTCGGCACCGACGGCTCACCGGTGGAGGAGGTTGCGATCGAGACGCCGTACGGCGCCCCCTCCGCGCCGATCGCGGTCGGCACCGTGGCGGGCCGCCGGGTGGCCTTCCTGCCCCGGCACGGCCGGCACCACGAGTTGCCTCCGCACCGGATCAACTACCGCGCGAATCTCTGGGCGCTGCGCTCGCTGGGGGTGCGCCAGGTCCTCGGCCCGTGCGCCGTCGGCGGGTTGCGCGAGGAGGTGGCGCCGGGCGATGTCGTCGTCCCCGACCAGCTCGTGGACCGCACCTGGGGTCGCGAGCAGACCTTCGTCGAGACCGGTGCGGTGCACCTGCCCTTCGCCGATCCCTACTGCGCGCGGATCACGGACGCGGTCGCGCTCGCCGACCCGTCGGTCACGCTCGGCGGAACGATGGTCGTCATCCCGGGTCCGCGGTTCTCCACCCGGGCCGAGTCCCGGAGCTACGGCGAGCAGGGCTGGACCCTGATCAACATGACGGGTCACCCCGAGGCGGTCCTCGCCCGTGAGCTGCGGATGTGCTACGCGGCGATCGCCCTGGTCACCGACATGGACGCCGGGATCGAGACCGGCTCCGGCGTCGGGCAGGAGGAGATCTTCGCGCTCTTCCGGAAGAACCTGACCCGCCTCACCGGACTGCTCGGCGACACCATCGGCGCGCTGCCCGACCCCGCCGGCTGCACCTGCTCCAGCTGGGCCGACGGCCTCCAGCTCACCTACGAGATCCCGGATCCTGTCCAGCAGGTCTAGGCCGGTCGGGTCCGGGGGTGACGCAACGGGCCGGGGGAGGGCCACAGTGGTCGAGGGGGCATGAAGCAGCGGCCGGATGGGCACCGCCCGTCTCGGCACTGACCCCGACGCTCGGAGGACCACGTGAGTGCACCGGAGCCCGTCGTCGACGGTCTGCCACCCCGCCTACCCGTTGCGCGTCTGCGCCTCGTCGAAGGACACGACCAGCCATGCCAGAACGCCTGTCCGCACACCTGGAGGCTCCGCAGCATCGACTTCAGCGACGGCGCCGCGGTCCGGGAGTTCGGCTGCGACGCCTGCGACTCGGTCTGGTTCGAGTGATCCTCGGCCCCGACGTCCGGTGAGGACCCGACCCGCGGCGGCCGTCGCCGCCGTCCTGCTCGCCGTCTCCGCGGCCGCCTGCTCCTCCGACGAGAGCGACCCGGCCGCGGAGTCCACGCGGGAGCCCGCGGCCAGCTCGCCCGCGGGCCCCGGTGCGGCCACCAGCACGGCACCGCCCGCCGAGGTGCCCGCGGGTCCGTCGCTCGTGGTCCGGATCGACGGCGACGAGGTCTCGCCGAACGCCGCCGAGCTCGACCTCGGCCGCGGCGAACCGCTCATCTTGAGGATCACCGCCGACCGGGCCGGTGAGCTGCACGTGCACTCCCGCCCGGAGCAGTACGTCGAGTTCGAGGAGGGCTCGTCCGTGCACGAGCTGGTGATCGACGCGCCGGGCACGGTGGAGGTCGAGGAGCACGAGTCGGGGGTCGTCGTCGCCGTGCTGAAGGTGGGCGGCTAGGCTCCCACCACCGAAAGGGAGTAGTCCCCAACAGCTGCGTCGACATACTGCCCCGCCTCGCGCGGGACCGGTGCAGCGGGCCAGCCGGGCGACCGGGTGGCGGACGAGACTTTCGACCAGTCGCACCACCCCGAACCAACCTCGGGCGTGCCTGGTCGAAGGCGCGTCCCTCAGGGAGTCCCTCCGGCCTGGCAGGCCCGGAGAGGAACCCGTGGAAGCCTTCCTGATCAGCACCGCCGTCATCTTCGTGGCGGAGCTCGGCGACAAGTCCCAGCTGATGGCCATGACCTTCGCCGCGCGCTACCGCGCCCGCGACGTCCTCATCGGCATCACCGTCGCGACCGCCATCGTCCACCTCGCCTCGGTGGCGATCGGCTACTGGATCGGCGACGCGTTCGCCGACAGCCAGGACACCATCAACATCGTCGCCGGCATCGCCTTCCTCGGCTTCGCGCTGTGGACCCTGCGCGGCGACGAGCTCACCGAGGACGAGGCCGAGAAGGCGCGCCGCAGCAAGGGCGCCGCGATCCTCGCGGTCGGCGTCGCGTTCTTCCTGGCCGAGCTCGGCGACAAGACGATGCTCGCGACCATCACCCTGGCCACCCACGAGGGCTGGTTCGGCACCTGGGTCGGCAGCACCCTCGGCATGGTCGCCGCCGACGCCCTCGCCATCGTGGTCGGGGCCGTTCTCGGCCGTCGCCTCCCCGAGCGTGCGATCAAGTACGGCGCCTCCGCGGCGTTCGTCGTGTTCGGCCTCCTGCTCGTCGCGCAGGGACTCTGGTGAGCGAGGTGCGCACCCCGGCTCCGTAGGCTGCCCGTGTGAGGACGGGGCCGGGGCAGCGCAGCGGCACCGTCGCCCGACTGCTCCGGCTGGGTCGCCTCCAGCTCGCGTCCTGGCGCCCGTCGTGGTCGTGGCTGGCCGGCGTGGTCCGGTCGTTCGTCACCTCGTTCCTCGCGCTGGCCGCGAGCCTGTGGCTGCTGCCCGGCGAGCAGGTCCGGTCGGGCGCCGAGTCGGTGGCCCTCCTGGTCGTGCTCGTCCTGGTCCTGGGCGCCCTGCTGCGGCCGCTGCTCACCCGGCTGACCGTCCTGACCGGGACGGTGGGGCTGCTGCTGGCCGGCGTTCTCGCGCAGTCGGTCGTCCTCGGGGTGGCCCTCGCGCTGGTGCCGTCCGTCGAGCCGTTCAGCCTGGGGGAGGTCGTCGTCGCCTCCTGGGCGGCTGCGGTCGTCGCCGCGTTCGTCAACTGGCTCTTCGACACCAGCAGCGACGACGCGTTCCTCGGCCAGCTGCTCGGCCAGGCGGTACGCCGTACGCGCGCGGCCGGTGCCGTGGGGCCGGGACTGCTCGTCGTGCAGCTCGACGGGGTGAGCCTCCCGGTTCTGCGGCAGGCCATCACGGCCGGCTCGATGCCGACGGTCTCGCGGTGGGTCCGGTCGGGCAGCCACGAGCTGCGCGGCTGGCACACGGGGATCCCGGCGACGACCCCGGCCGGCCAGGCGGCGCTCCTGCACGGCGACGTCACCGCGGTGCCGGGCTTCCGCTGGTTCGACAAGGAGCGCGGTCGGCTGCTGGTGATGAGCCGTCCGGCCGACGCGGCCCTGGTCGAGGAGGAGATGAGCGGCGGCCGCGGGCTGCTCGCGGACGGCGGTGCCAGCGTGTCGAACCTCTTCTCCGGCGACGCCCCGGTGCGGCTGCTCACCCTGAGCGACGGCCGGCTGCCGGGCGCGGACCGCGGGGCGGCGTCGTACGCCATCAGCCGGTTCGGGCTGCTGCGCTCGGTGGTGCTCTTCGTGGGCCAGATGCTCACCGAGCTGCACCAGGGCCGCCGGCAGCGGATCCGCGGCGTCGTACCCCGCGTCCGGCGCGGCGGCGCGTTCGTCGTGCTGCGCGGGCTCACGACGGTCGTGCTGCGCGACCTCAACGTCGCCGTCGTCGCCGAGCAGCTGACCCGGGGGACGCCGGTCGTCTTCGTGGACTTCGTCGACTACGACGAGGTCGCGCACCACGCCGGCCCGACCCGGCCCGAGTCCCTGCGCACCCTGGAGAACCTCGACCGGGTCCTGGGCTTCCTCGACCAGCTCACCCGCGAGGTGGGCCGGCGCTACGAGATCGCGCTGGTGTCCGACCACGGCCAGGCCCAGGGCTCGACGTTCCGCCAGCTCACCGGCCGGAGCCTCGACGACGTGGTGCAGGACCTGGCCCGTCAGCAGGTGCACGCGGAGGTGCATCCCGACGAGCGCTGGCTGCCCGCCAACCTGCTGCTCGCCGGCGCGCAGGGAAGCAGCCGGGCCGTCACCCGCGCGGCGCGGTCGGTCGCCGGCGGCGGGCGCCAGGCGGAGTCCGCGCCGGTTCCCCAGGGACCCGGACTGCTCGTCGCCGCGTCGGGCAGCCTCGCGCACGTCTACCGCACCGATCTTCCCGGTCGGCTCAGCCGGGAGCGGGTCGACGAGCTGCACCCGGGCCTGGTCCGCGGCCTGGCGGAGCACCCGCACGTGGGCCTGGTCATGACCCGGCGCGCGGACGGCGCGGTCGTCGTGGACGGCGGCTGCGGCTGGCGGGTGCTCGGCACCACCGAGGGGGCGGGGGACGACCCGGCCGTGGTCTACGGCGCGGACGCCGTGACCGACCTGCTGCAGCTCTCCGGGCGGCAGCACGTCGGCGACCTGGTGCTGCTCGGTGCCTACGACCGCGCCCTCGGCGAGGTGGTGGCGTTCGAGGAGCTCGTGGGCTCCCACGGCGGGTTGGGCGGCTGGCAGACTGAGGCGATGCTGGTCCATCCACGGGACTGGTCGGTGCCCGCGGGGGCGCTCGACGGTCCGGCCGTGCACGACGCGCTCGTGGGCCGGCTGGCGGGCCTCGGACTGCGGGCCGGGTCGTGACCGGCACGCTCGCCGTCACGTGGTGGGGGCATGCCTCGGCCACGGTCGAGCTCGCGGGGCTCCGGGTGGCCACCGACCCGCTGCACGTCGACCGGCTCTACCACCTGCGCCGACACGGCCCGCCGCCCTCGTCTCCGGCGTACGACGCCGACCTGGTGCTGGTCTCGCACCTGCACCACGACCACCTGCACGTGCCCTCGCTGCGCCGGATGACCCCCGGCGTACCGGTCCTGGTGCCGCGCGGCGGCGAGTCGCTCGTCCCGGCCGAGTACGACGTCCGCCCGGTCGAGCCCGGGGACGAGCTGGAGGTCGCGGGCGCCACCGTGCGCGTGCTCGCGGCCCACCACGACGGACGGCGGTTCCCCGGCTCCCGGCTGCGCGGCCCGGCGATCGGGTTCCGGGTCGAGCGCGCGGGCGTCTCCTGCTGGTACCCCGGCGACACCGGGTGGCGCGACGACTTCGACCGCGTCGGCGCGGTCGACCTCGCCCTGACGCCGATCGGGGGCTGGGGGCCGAGCCTCGGCGACGAGCACATGGATCCCGACCAGGCCGCGTCCGCGGTCGCCCGGATCGGCGCCCGGTGGGCGGTGCCGGTGCACTGGGGCACCTTCTGGCCGATCGGCCTGGCCCGGCTGGACCGGCGTACCCACCACCGGCTCTTCGTCACCCCGGGGGAGCGGTTCGCCGACGCCCTGCGGGAGCACGCGCAGGGCGGCGGCGACGCTGCCCGGGCCGTCGTCGTGGCTCCGGGGGCTCGGGTCGAGCTGTGAGCGGGGACCATTTCGGGCTGGCCACCCTGCTCGTGCTCTTCGGCGTGGTCGCGTTCGGCGCCGTCGTGCCGGTGCTGCCGACCGGCGCGGCCGTCAGCAGCGCGGCGGTGCTCGCGCGCTCCGACCACGCGTGGGAGGTGCTGCTGGTCGTCGCCGTCGGCGCGCTGGCGGCGTACGTCGGCGACCTGGTGACGTACGCCGCCCTCCGCGGCGCCGGGGAACCGCTCGCCCGGCGGGTCGGGTGGCTGCACGACGACGAGCAGTCCCGGCCCGGCCGCTTGCGCGAGCGTCTCGAGCGCACGGAGATCCGCACCCTGCTGGTCTCCCGGCTGGTGCCGGGCGGGCGGGTGCCGGTCCTCCTGGTGGCGGCGCTGACCGGCTACCCCTGGTACCGCTACGTCGGCGCCGCGGCGATCGCCGCCTCGCTGTGGGCGGTCGTGTACGCCGCCATCGGCGTCGTCGGCGAGCGGATCTTCGACGACCAGCAGACGGCCCTCGTGGTGGCGATCGCCGGCGCGCTGCTGCTCAGCCTGGTCCCGCAGGTCCTGCGCAGGCTGCGCAGGCCTCGCTGAGCGCAGCTCGGAGCGTTGCCCGTCAGTCGTGGCAGAGCACCCGGGGACTGCCGAGGGCGACGTGCGCCCCGCTCTGGTCCTCCGGCGTCCCGGCGGAGTTGGTGGAGGTCCAGTCGAAGGTGAGCCGGAAGACGTCGTCGAGGGCCAGGGCGAGCGTGGTGGACCGGGTGAGGGTGTAGGAGCCGGTGAACCGCTCGGTCCCGTCGAGCTTCAGCGACGCCCTCCCGGTCGCGGTCTCGGCCGAGGTGTCGGCGACGCCCACGCGGGTCTCGAACTGCCGGCACCGGCGCTCGAGGTTGTAGGCGATCGATCCGCTGGCGGCGCGGGAGTCGGCCACGACGGAGCCCGGGTAGGCCACCGCGTTGATCTTCACGTCGCGGCCGTCCCAGGTGTCCTGCCGGGTGACGCTCGGGAACGAGCTCAGGTCGCGCCAGGAGTAGACCGTGACCCGGACGGGTTTGCTGCGACCTGCCCTCCGGCCGTCGCCGGCGGGCTTGACGACGCGGTAGGCGCGGGTGCGACCGGTGCCGATCCGGTCGGCGATCGCGAAGCGCCCGCGCCGGTCGAGGCGGTCGGTGAGCCCGGTCTGCCGCCACGTCCCGCCGGGGTAGCGGACCTGGAGCCCGACCCGGTCGCCGCGCTCGCCCGAGCGGACGATCCCGTGGACGACCACCCACCGGCCCTGGGCGACGGCCGCGCGGTTGACGGCAGCCTCGACGACGTGGGCGCGGGCGGCCCGCTCGGCGGACGGGGCCGGGGAGGTCGTCGACGCCTGGGCGGCGGGGACGGCAGAGGTGGCGAGAACCAGCGCGGCGGCACTCAGCGCGGTCGCGGTGAGGGTGCGGGAGATGGACATGCCAGGTCTGATGCACGCGGTGGCCGATCGGTTCGCCGGAGGTGAGTTCTGCGACACATGCGACGGGCGGGGTTAGTTCCGGCCCCGGATGTGGAACAGACCAGGTATGACCTCGACCGCCGAGCCGCCCCTCGACGCGCGCACGATCCTGGTGCTGCCCCCGGCGACCCGGGTCACCGGCATCGCCCGGCGGGTGATGTCGCGCCAGCTGTTCGAGCACGGCGCGCGACCCGACCTCATCGAGGACGCCGAGCTGGTGCTCAGCGAGCTGGTCACGAACGCTCTCCAGCACGGTGGGTCCGACTCGCCCGAGGACCTGGAGGTCTCGTGGGCGCTGACCGGCGGGCGGCTGCGGCTCAGCGTCCTCGACGGAGGCATCTGCGACGGCGATCTCCGGGTCCGCGACGCCGCCCCCGACTCGCTCTCGGGCCGTGGCCTCGCGATCGTCGACTGCCTGTGCGAGCGGTGGAGCGTCGAGCACGACGGCGGCACGAGGGTCACCGCAGATCTCGCGACGGCGGTCTGAGTCCGCCGTACCCGGCTCGACGTATCTCCCGCGCCGGCGCCCGCTCCTCGAGGTGAAGGGCTGTCGTCAGGACCTGGGAGAGCGCGATGTCGACCGATCAGCAGACCGACCGGACCTGCAAGCGGGTGTGGGCGCAGGACGTCAACGTGGCGGTGGACGTGCTGGAGACCCGGCTCGCCTCGCTCGAGGCGACGGGGGAGGGCCTCACCCCCGGTGAGCGCGCCGTCGCGGAGGGGGTACGCCGCCGGCTGACCGCCGCGCGCAACGCGACCCTGCGCCGGGACCCGGCGCCCGGAAGCCTGAGCAACTGGTGGCGCGGGACCCTCGTCGACGCGGCGTACCAGAACCTGCACGCGGCCGAGTCCATGGCGGTCGACCTCTACACGGCCGACCAGATCGAGGCCGAGATCCCGGAGGCGGTGGCCCGCGTCGAGGCCGGACTCGACCGCGACGACCCGCGCCGGCTCGCGGCGCTCTCGCTCCTCGACAGCCCTCCGGCCGCACCGACGCGGCGCGCCCAGCTCGCCAAGGCCGTCGAGGTCGGGTTCGGCGCTGCCGACGCGGAGTACGCGCGGCTGCGCAACTTCCGCAACACCGTCCTGGGCGGCGCGGCCGCGATGTCGGCCCTGCTGGTGCTCTTCACCGTCTACGTCATGCGCAACCCCGCGGACGTGCCGTTCTGCTTCCAGCCCGCCGGACCGCCGGGCACGTGCGCCTCCGGCCCCGGCGCCGCCTCGGCCCACGATGTCCTCGCGGTCGTGCTCCTGGGGTCGCTCGGCGGCCTGCTCGCGGCGATCCTGGCCATCCGGAACATGCGCGGCACCGCCTCGCCGTACAACGTGCCGCAGGCGCTCGCCCTGCTGAAGCTGCCCCTCGGCGCCGTGAGCGCCATCGGGGGGTTGATCGCGATCCGCGGCGGCTTCATCCCCGGCTTCTCCGACCTCGACAGCCAGGAGCAGATCCTGGCGTACGCGTTCGTCTTCGGGTTCGCCCAGCAGCTGCTGACCGGTCTCGTCGACAAGCAGGCCCGCACGATCCTGACCACCGCTCCCGGCAAGGCCACCGAGGCCGCGCGGCCCGAACGGCAGCCCTGGCGGATGCCGGCCCCGGACGAGTCCGGGCTCGGCGGCGGAGACGGTGAGACGGCGATCGGCACGCTGCGCCCCGGGGCCGTCTGAGCGGCTCAGGGCCGCAGCGCGCCGCTCAGGGCGGTCAGGGTCTCGTCGACCACGCGGTAGAACGCCCAGCGCCCCCGTTGCTCGCGCACGACGAGTCCGGCGTCGACCAGCTGCTTCATGTGGTGGGAGACGGTCGGCTGCGAGAGACCCACCGGGTCGACCAGGTCGCAGATGCACGCCTCGCGCTCGGGCTGGGCGGCGATGAGCGAGAGCAGCCGGACCCGGGTGGGATCCCCGAGCGCCTTGAACATCCGCGCCAGCCGCTCGGCCTCCTCGACCTCCAGCGTCCCGCCGGTGACCGACGAGCAGCACGCCTGCGTGGCATCGAGGAGGGGCAGCGTGGTCATGACCCCACCCTACGTCACCGATTGACAAACATCGATGCATCGAGAATCCTCGATGTATCGATGGATGCCGATGTGTCAGGAGGGGTCATGACGAGGACCGAGGACGTGCGCGAGCAGGTGCGGGCCCGGTACGCCGAGGCTGCCGTCGCCGTGGGGCGCGGCCGCTCGAACGGCGAGCTGAGCGAGGGGCTGCAGGTCGTCGACGACGGCTGCGGGACCGGGTCGTGCTGCGGCGCCGGGGACACCGTGGTGGACGAGTCCTTCGGTGCGGTGCTCTACAGCGCGGCCGACCAGGACGAGCTGCCGGCGGAGGCGGTCGCGGCCAGCCTGGGCTGCGGCAACCCCACCGCCGTGGCGGCCCTGGAGCCGGGGGAGCGGGTGCTGGATCTCGGCTCGGGCGGCGGGATCGACGTACTCCTCTCGGCTCGCAGGGTCGGTGCCTCCGGGTTCGCCTACGGCGTGGACATGACCGACGAGATGCTCGAGCTGGCCCGCGCCAACGCGGCCCGGGCGGGCGCGACCAACGTCGAGTTCCTCCGGGGCACCATCGAGGACGTCCCGCTCCCGGACGCGTCCGTCGACGTGGTGATCTCCAACTGCGTCATCAACCTCTCGGTCGACAAGCCGCGGGTGATCGCCGAGATGTTCCGGGTGCTCGTCCCCGGCGGCCGGATCGGGATCTCCGACGTGGTGGCCGAGGACCACCTGACCTCCGAGGACCGCGCCGAGCGCGGGTCGTACGTCGGCTGCATCGCCGGCGCCCTGTCCCGCGGCGAATACCTCGCCGGGCTCGCCGCGGCGGGGTTCGTCGATGCCGAGGTCGAGTTCACCCACGAGGCGGTCCCCGGCATGCACGGCGCGATCGTCCGCGCGACCAAGCCCGTCGGATGAGCACGGCCACCGACCGTTCCGCGCCCGCGGTCGTTCCCCGGCTCTCCAACCTGGACCGCTACCTGCCGGTGTGGATCGGGCTCGCCATGGTGGCGGGGCTGCTGGCCGGCCGCTGGGTGCCCGGTATCGCCGACGCTCTCGACGCCGTCAGGATCGGCTCCCTCTCGGTGCCGATCGCGCTCGGGCTGCTCGTGATGATGTACCCCGTGCTGGCGAAGGTCCGGTACGACGAGTTCGGTCACGTGGCCCGCGATCGCCGCACCATGGTCCTGTCACTGGTCCTGAACTGGCTCGTCGGGCCGGCGGTGATGTTCGCCCTCGCCTGGTTGTTCCTGCAAGACCTGCCGGAGTACCGCACCGGGTTGATCGTCGTCGGCCTGGCACGCTGCATCGCGATGGTGATCATCTGGAACGACCTGGCCTGCGGTGACCGTGAGGCCGCTGCCGTCCTGGTTGCTGTGAACTCCGTCTTCCAGGTGCTGGCCTTCGGCGCGCTCGGTTGGTTCTACCTCGACCTGCTGCCGCGCTGGCTCGGCCTGTCGAGCGCCGGTCTCGAGGTCTCGCCCTGGGAGATAGCCGGGAGCGTGCTGGTCTTCCTCGGCGTCCCGCTCGCCGCCGGCTACCTCACCCGCCGCGTCGGGGAGCGCCGCCGGGGACGGGACTGGTACGAGGACCGGTTCCTGCCGCGGCTCGGCCCGTGGGCGCTCTACGGCCTGCTGTTCACGGTCGTGGTCCTCTTCGCGCTCCAGGGCGACGCGATCACGAGCCGGCCTCTCGACGTGGGCCGGATCGCCGTACCGCTGGTGGTCTACTTCGCCGTGATGTGGGCCGGATCCATGCTGCTCGCGCACCGCATCGGCCTGGGGTACCCGCGCTCGACCAGCGTCGCCTTCACCGCGGCGGGCAACAACTTCGAGCTCGCCATCGCCGTGACCATCGCCGTCTACGGCGTCAGCAGTGGACAGGCCCTGGCCGGCGTCGTCGGCCCGCTCATCGAGGTCCCCGTCCTGGTCGGCCTCGTCTACGTCAGCCTCTGGTCCCGTCGGTTCTTCCCCGACGCCCGCCCCTCAGGAGCCGCACGATGACCGCAGCCCATCTCCCGACCGTGGTCTTCGCCTGCGTCCGCAACGGGGGCCGGTCCGTCGCGGCCCGGGTGCTGACCGAGCACTACGCCCGGGGCCGGGTGCTCGCGCTCTCCGCGGGCACCCGGCCGGGGGAGCACATCCATCCCGAGGTCGCGGCGGCCCTCGACGGGCTCGGTCTGGACACCTCGCGCGAGCACCCCACGCTCCTCACGGTCGAGACGATGCGAGGCGCCGACCTGGCCGTCACCCTCGGCTGCGGCGAGCAGTGCCCGTACGTCCCTGGCGTCACCTACCGCGACTGGCCTGTCGACGACCCGGGCGGGCAGGACGAGGCCACCGTCCTCCGGATCGTCGCCGAGCTCGACGCCCTCGTCCGCGGGCTCGTCAGGGAGCTCGTGCCGGATCTCGAGCTCGCGCCCTCGGTCCTCGCGACCCCGTGACTCCGGGACGCGCCGGGCACCGAGCAACCGCTCTCGCGGGGATACCTGCCGTACGGTGCTCGTCATGGCTGCCTTGACACCGTGCCGCGAGACGGCTGGATGAGCGGTCGGCTCTCTCCGCTCGCCACGCCCGCCTTCCGCTACTTCTTCCTCGGGCAGGTCGTCAATCGCGTCGGGTCATCGATGTCCGGGGTGGCGCTCGCCTTCGCGGTCCTCGAGGTCAGCGACTCGGCGTCCGCCCTGGGGTGGGTGCTGGCCGCGTGGAGCGTGCCGTCGGTCGCGTTCATGCTGTTCGGCGGCGCGATCGCGGACCGGCTGCCCCGGGCCGTCGTCCTGCGCGGGTGCAACCTGATCCAGGGCGTGGCGCAGACGGTGACCGCCGGTCTCGTGCTCAGCGGGCACGCGGAGATCTGGCACCTCGTCGTCCTGCAGTTCGTCGCCGGCACGGTCTTCGCGGTCAGCTATCCCGCCTTCCTCGGCATGGTTCCGATCCTGCTCCCCGTGGCGGAGCGGAAGGCAGCGATCCTGCTCATCGGCCAGGCGCAGAGTGCGGTCGGGATCATCGGACCGGCGGTCTCCGGGCTGCTGGTCGCCACGGTCGGCCCCGGGTGGGCGCTCGCCGTCGACGCGACGACGTACCTGGTCGCCGCAGGCCTGCTGTCGCTGGTACGGCTGCCCCCGGGCGACCGGAGCGGCGCCCGGCCCAGTGTGGTCGGGGACTTCGTGGCGGGCTGGACGTTCGCCCGGCAGCTCGGCTGGGTGATCCCGGCGGCGTCGGCGTCCCTGGTCTTCAACGCCCTCGTCAGCGGGGCGATCGGGGTGCTCGGACCGACGATCGCCGCCGACACGATCGGCAGCGAGGGGTGGGGCATCGCGCGATCCGGCGAGGCGGTGGGGATCTTCGTCACCGCCTTCTTCCTGGCCCGGGTGCCGCTGCGGGTGCCGCTGCGGACGATCATGATCGCCTTCGCGTTCTGGTGCGTGCCGATGCTGGTGCTCGGCACCCACGTGAACGTCTGGCTCCTCACCGCGTCGTTCTTCGTCGCCGGCGCGGCGCTCAGCCTGCTCGACCTGGCCTGGAACCTGACGGTCCAGGAGAAGGTCCCCGAGGAGATGCTGTCGCGGATCATGTCGATCGACGGCTTCTTCTCCTTCGTCGCGACGCCGATCGGCCAGCTCGCGGTCGGGCCGCTCGCGGTGGCGTTCGGGGCGGGCCGCGTCCAGATCGGCTGCTTCGTGCTGGCCGTGCTGGTCGCCGCCTTCGCTGCGACGCGCCGCACGATCACCGCGGTGCGCCTGGCCGAGACGAGCGCGTCCGCCTGACCGGGCGGTGACGCCCACCCACAGACAGGGGATGCGCCCGGGACCGTCGCGGACGCACAGTGGTTCGGCACCGGCGGTCGACGGCGACCGCCCCGTCGGATCGGACGCCCCCATGCACCGCACCCACCGTCTGCTCGTCGTCCCCGCCGTCGCCGCCCTCGTGGTCGGCCTGCTGTCCGCCGGCGGCCCGGCCGGGGCCGGTTCCGGCCGGCCCGACCACGGTCCGAAGCACCGGCCGCCGGGACCGAACCTCGTGGTGATGACCCAGAACCTCTACCTCGGCTCGCCCCTCGACGCCGCGCTCGCCGCGCAGACCGGACCGGAGTTCGTGGCCGCGACCGCGCAGATCTACGCGACCGCCGTCGGCAGCGACTTCCCGCGCCGCGCCGAGGCGATCGCGGACACGATCGCCCGGAAGGACCCGGACCTGATCGGGCTGCAGGAGGTGAGCCGGTGGACGGCGACCCCGCTCCAGGCGGGCGCCAACCCCCCGTCGTACGACTTCCTGGAGATCCTGCTCGACGAGCTCGCGGAGCGGGGGCTGTCGTACCGGGTCGCGGGGGTCTCCGACAACGCCGACATCGGGCCGGTGCCGCTGGTCGCGCCGCAGTTCGGCTGCCTGGCGGTCACCTCGCCGACCTCGTTCGACTGCGCCGTGGCGCTCCAGGACCGCGACGTGATCCTGGAGAACACCCGCACGCGGCACCTGGACGTCGGCCCCGGGGTCAGCGGTCGGTACGCCGCCCAGCAGACCTTCCCGATCCCCGACTCCGGTGGCGCGACCATCGACTTCGGCCGAGGCTGGGTGTACGTCGACGCGACGCTGCGCGGGACGAGGTTCCGCTTCCTGAACACCCACCTGGAGGTCGGCGAGTTCGCGGCCGTCCAGGAGGCCCAGGCGGCCGAGTTCCTCGCCGGTCCGGCGCGGACCTCGCGCCAGCTCGTCGCGACGGGCGACTTCAACTCGCCCGCCGACCCACGGACCTCGACGACCAGCACGTACGCCGACCTCACCCGCTTCTGGTTCGACGACGCCTGGTGGGTCAACCGGCGGGCGCCGGGCTACACCTGCTGCCAGGCCGACCGGCTGGACAACCCCGTGTCCCGGCTGCGCACCCGGATCGACCTCGTCCTGACCCGCGGGATCCGGAAGACGCACTGGGCGAAGGTCGTCGGCGACCGGCCGATCGGCACGACGGCACCGTTGTGGGCCTCGGACCACGCCGGCGTGGTGGCGGGCGTGCAGCTGCGGGCTCGGCACCGGCACGGGCACCGCTGAGGAGGCGGCGGGAGCGCGCCGAACCGCTCAGGGCCGGTCGGCCAGGATGGACGCATGCGCCGCCTGAACCTGCCGTCCCCGGTCCTGGCCGCTCCCATGGCGGGTGGTCCGAGCACGCCCGCGCTCGTGCAGGCCGTCGCCGACGCGGGCTCGCTCGCGTTCGTGCCCGCGGGCTACCGGACCGCCGAGGATCTCGCCGGAGATCTGCGGCAGGTCAGGTCCGGCACCGGTGAGCTCGGGGTGAACCTGTTCGTCCCCGATCCGGTGCCGGCCGACCGCGAGGCCGTCGCTCGGTACCGCGCGGTCATCGCCGCCGAGGTCGAGTCGCTGGGCGCCTCGCTGGGACCCGAGCGGTGGGAGGACGACGACGACTGGGACGCGAAGGTGGACCTGCTCTGCCAGGACCCCGTGCCGTGGGTGAGCTTCACCTTCGGCCTGCCCAGCGCGAGCGTCGTACGACGGTTGCGCGGGGCCGGGTCCCGCATGCTCCTCACCGTCACCGACGTCGACGAGGCTCGCGCGGCGGCCGAGCTCGATCCCGACGGACTCGTGGTGCAGTCCGCCGCCGCCGGTGGGCACCGCGGGACGTTCGACCAGCGCCGGACCCCGGGCCACGACGACCTCGCCGACCTCGTCGCCGCGGTCACGTCGGTCGTCGTCCTCCCCGTCGTGGCAGCGGGCGGTCTGGCGGAGCCGGCAGCGGTACGACGCGTGCTCGAGGCGGGAGCCGAGGCCGTGTCCGTCGGCACCGCGCTGCTGCTCGCCGACGAGGCGGGCACCCGTCCCACCCATCGCGCCGCGCTGGCCGATCCCGGCTCGACGACCACCACGATGCGGGCCTACACGGGACGGGTGGCCCGGGGCATCCGCACCGCGTTCAGCGACCGGTACGAGAGCGCGGCGCCGGCGGCGTACCCCGCCGTCCACCACCTGACGTCGCCGCTGCGCCGATGGGCGGCCGCGAACGACGATCGCGACCACCTGCACCTGTGGGCCGGGACCGGGTTCCGGTCCGCGCGCCGGGGACCGGCGAGCGAGGTCCTCGCCCGGCTCGCGCCGTAGCCGTCGCGGTCAGCCACGCCGGGGGACGGGGCGGGCCGGCCAGCTCGACCCGTCGAGCAGCTGCCGGTCACCGAGGGGCTCGTCCAGTCGGAGCCGGTGGGGAACCGGCGGGTTGCCGATGCAGGTGCTCGCTCCCTCGGGCATCCGGCTGGTCCAGAGGACCGTCACGCTGTCGTCGTCCTCGACGTAGGTCGGCTCGTCCAGGAACGGGCGCGGATCTCGGCCGCCGGTGCACTGTCGCTCCGTGATCTCCACGGCCACCTCGGTGGCGGCAGGGTCGAGGTCGATCGCGGACTCGACCTGGACCCACTGACGTCCCGGCTCGACGACGGGCACCAGGCGCGAGCAGCTGCCCCAGCCCACGACCTTCCAGCCCGAGCCCCTCCGCTCCAGCCTGACGGCCTGGCCGTCGTCCCTCAGACTCGGTCCGTGCTCGTCCCACGTGCCGGTGGCCACGACGACGTACCTCGCGGACTCGGCCAGGACGAACCACGGCGCCTCGCCGATGTCGACGCCCTGCAGGGCCAGGGGGGCGTCGATGCCCGCCTCGGGCATGACGGCCTCCAGCGCGCGGGTGAGCTCGTCCCGGGGCACGCGGCTGTCGATCCCGCCCGTCATGGCGGACGGGGGCCAGCCCGGCGGCCGGGCGTCGCAGCTGATGAGCCGCTCGTCGGAGGGCGCGGACGCTGCGCTCGGCTCCTGCTCCTGTCGCTGTTCCGGTACGTCGGCCTGCGTGGGCGCGGACCTCTCGGTGCCGCAGGCCGTCAGGGCGAGCAGCAGCGCGGCGGCCAGGGCGGCGCTGATCCTTCGGGGTCGGGTCATGCTCCTCGGACGCGCGAGGTGGCCTCGGCGTTGCAAGGCGTGGTCGCTCAGCAGTCCCCGTCGCCGTCGGCTTCGCGTCCGTCGGGGCAGATCCGGCTTCCGTTGCCGTACCGCTCGTACGCGGCCAGCACCTCCGCCGGGATCTCGGGCACGTTCTCGACCAGGGTCGTCGTCGAGGTGTAGGTGCCTCCGGGGGAGGACGATCCCACGCGGAGGACCTGGGCGGTCTCCCGGTCGATGGTGAACGAGTCGACGCCCAGTAGGTCGAGACGGAAGCGGCGGAACGAGATCTCGACCGCCTCGCGCCCCTCGACCACCACGTCGCGGGTCCGCATCCCGTCGACGTCGGCGATGGCCTCCAGCGCGACGGCGAGCGTGGCCGGGTCGAGCAGGTGGGAGTGGGCCAGGTCGGTCACCGCGACGAAGAGGGCCTCGTCGTGGGAGTTGGAGCCGGACACCGTCGTGTCGAGATAGTCGCGCAGCTGCTCGGGCGCGTCCGGCAGCTGCGCCACGAACTCCGGGGTGGGCGAGCCGAAGCTCCCTTCGCTGCTGGCAGGGAAGTGGTGGTACTCGGTCCAGCCCGCCGACGGCCGCGTGTCGATCGCCCACATCGTGCCGTCCCAACCCACCCAGGCCTCACGGTCGGTGTCGAGGGTGCGGCCGTCGGCGAAGAGTCGACTGTTCTCCTGAAGGGACTCGGTCCTCACGTGCAGGTAGGTCCCCGGGGAGAGGCCGAGCCCCTCGGCGGACGACGCGACCGACGCGAGGCGGAGGAGCTCCGCGCGTGCCTCGGCGTCGCCGCCGTCGACGACCGTCGGTACGACGACCGCCGCGGTGACGGCGGCCGCGGCGAGCCAGACGACGCGGCGGCGCGGCCGTCGTACGGCGCTCGCGGCCTGCGTACGGATCTGGTCGAGCAGGAGGTCGCGCTCACCCGCGGGCCAGATCGCGCGGAGGTCGTCGTCGGTGGGACGGGCTCGGGAGAGTCGGTCCATCAGGTCGGTCATGGTCAGTCCTCCAACGCTGCGGTTCGCAGCAGCGGGTCGTGGGGGCGGGGCGTGGCGGCGGCGAGCCGCCGCCGGGCGCGGTGCAGCCGTACGGCGAGGGCGTTCGTGCGGATGCCGAGCACGTCGGCGGCCTGGGCGGCGGTGAGGCCCTCCCACGCGGTCAGCAGGATCAGCTCGCGATCGGTCTCGGACAGGGCGGCCAGGGCGGCGAGGCACTCCTCGCGCTCGGCGACCGCCTCCTCGTGCGAGTCGACGGTGCTCAGGCGCCAACCGTCGCGCACGGCGTCGAGCGCGTACCGCTCGCGACTCGCCCGCCGCCGTCGCTGGTTGGCGGCCAGGCGCCGGACCGTTCCGACGAGCCACGGCCAGGCGTCGGCGTCGTCGACCGGCAGGTCGTGCGGCCGGCGCAGCGCCACCACGAAGGCGTCGGCCACGAGGTCGTCCGCCTCGCTCGCGTCGGCATGTCGACGGGCGTACGACCGGAGTCGGGGCGCGTAGCTCTCGAACAGGCCGGTCAGCCTGTCGTCGGCGTCTCGAATCGCTCTCACACCCGGTACATGTCGTGACGGCGGCTGGTCTTACCGTCCGATCGCAGGAATCTGTGGACGATCGGGCAGCCGCGAACCTAGCCGGTTCTGCGGGACGCCGCAGGCATCTTTGTCGACAGCCGTCGGGGAGCGAGCGCACCATGGGTCGGTGGGCACACGACGTGACCACGTTCGCTTCGGATGAGGTGGCGACATGGGTGTGGTGACCGACGTACGCCTGCGGCAGCCGCGCGCGAACGACCTGGTGGGGGACAGGTTCGTGGTGGCGGGCATCGGGGCCGGGTTCGAGGGGACCATCGGCATCCGCGTGCTCGGGCCGAACGGTCGCGTGCTGACGACGGACTCCGCGCAGTCCAGCGGAGGGGGGATCGGGGTCGGTGACTTCGTGGCCCGGGTCCGGATCCCCGAGCCGCCGCGTGCCGGGACCCGGCTGAGCGTGCAGGTCTTCGGCGACAACCCGGGGGTTCCCGACGAGGGGCCGAGCCCGGGGTTCAACACCCGCACGGTCGAGGTGATCTGCTTCCCCGAGTCACGCGGCTACCTGCTCTACCGGGTGGAGGCCGGCGACACCCTGTCGGGGATCGTGCGCAAGCTCCGGCCGTTCACCCAGGTCACCGTCAACCAGGTCGTGAAGGCCAACCCGCGCATCGAGGACCCCGACCGGATCCAGGTCGGCTGGCGGCTGCGGGTCCCGATCCAGGGCTGAGCGAGTCCGGTCCTGCGGCCTGTCCTACGGCTGCAATTGCGGCGGTTGTGCGGCCCTGCCCGCTCAGAGCGGGGAGTGGACGAAGGGCAGGAACCTCGTCACCCAGTCCAGGCGCTCGTCGAGCCAGCCGAGCAGACCGAGGGAGCCGGTGATGGAGACCGGCGGGTCGCTGACCAGCGTGTCGGCCCGCAGCAGCCGGTCGAAGTCGACGGTGATCGGTCCGGTCCGCGGGCTGCCGTGGCGGTCGCGGAACTCCACCCCGGCACCGCTCAGGATCGAGATGACCTCCTGGGCGAGGATCCCGTAGCCGACCGTCGTCGGGTGGACGCCGTCCAACGAGAACAGGCCACCATCGGTGCGGCCGGTGGGTCCGGCGCGGAAGAACCGGGTGTTCGGCACCGGGTCGAGCCGGGTCAGCGCGTCCGCCAACTCGTACGGCGTCCACCAGGCGGGCCGCGCCCACGGGCTGTTGATGTAGCGCCGTACGGCGAGCCGGTCCAGCACGCCGCCCATGTCGAAGAGGTGCCAGTCGAGACCGTCCCCGCGCGCCTCGCGCACCGAGGCGATGATCGTCTCGTTGTAGGAGTCGATGGCGGAGTCGACGGCCCGGACCTCGTCCTCGGTCAGGTGGGGATCGTGCCTCGGGTCGAAGTCGTCGTCGGTGATCCAGGGCCGCGTGTAGTACGGGAAGTAGCGGGAGTCGGGCCGGACCTTCTGGTGCGTGCCGCGGGCGATCGGCGCGATCGTGACCGACGGGACGGTCGCGACGACCACGTGTTGCGCCGCGATGGTCCGCAGGCCCGCGACGAGGTCGGCCCAGTCGGCCTCGAACGCGCTCGGCCGCCACAGGTTGCACCCTTGGCGGGCCTCCGCACGCTCGGCCGGAGACAGCGTCGCGTAGTCCGGCGGCGTCCATGCGGGCTCCAGCGAGAGCACCGAGCCGAGCGCGTTGTTGGAGCCGAGGACGACCACCAGGCACTCGATGCCCTCGTCGTCGGCCAGGTCCGCGATCGACTCGAGCAGGGTCCGTCCCGGATGTCCCTGGGCCGCCCGGTGCAGGATCGGCCACGCCGCCCGCGCGGCGTGGTGCTCGACGAGCTGCTGGAGGAAGTCGTCGTCCCAGGTGCCGGAGAGCTGCTTCTCGATCCGCTCCTCCGAGGCCAGCACCGGGTCCAGCACGTCCCAGCCGTACACGGCCGTGTTGTGGAACGGCGCGCCGTCGCCCGGCGGCGCCGATCCCGGTCCCCGCTCCCAGTAGTCCTCGATCTCGTCGAGGTAGCCGCGCACCCACGGTCCGGCCCGGAAGGTCTCGAGCAGGTCGAGCCGGCTGCCGAAACGACGGGCGAACTCGCGGGCGAGCCGCTCGAGGTCGAGGGGAAGGCCGCCGGGGCCGGTCGGCCACTCGTACGTCGGGAACGTGAACTGCTCGGCACTCAGACCGAGCTCGTACGCCGTGATCGCCGGCCAGGACAGGTCGGTACGGCGGATCGCGCCGCTCATGAACCCGTGGGTGAGCGAGTCGCCCACGGTCACGAGTCGGTGCCGGGGCAGCGTCGCCGGTGCCTCGACGCTCACGGGGACGCCCAGCGTCGGGTCCTCGACGGGACGGCGTGGCTCGGGTCGGATCTGCACCTCGCGCGGAATCGGTTCGCGGTCGGCCATGACGCTCTGCTCCTCCCTGCCCCCTCGGCACGCTACGCCCGGGGGAGCGGGGTCAGAAATGGCCCGAACGCGGCATTTCCCTGGCGCTCGCCGGACAAGTTCTGCCGACTCGGCGCGCAAGTTCTGCCGACTCGGCGGGTGGGTGCGGGCGTTGACCGGTGGGCGCGGGCGGTCGTTCACTGGAGGGTCCAGATCGTTTTTCAGATCGTCTCCAGGGAGGCAGCATGTCCGGCAAGGTGGTGCACTTCGAGATCCCGTTCGACGACGGCGACCGGGCGCGGAGGTTCTACGGCGACACGTTCGGGTGGCAGCTGATGCCGATCCCCGAGATGAGCTACACGATGGTGATGACCGGCCCGACCGACCCGGAGCAGGGTCCGAGCGAGGCGGGCTTCATCAACGGCGGGCTGTTCGAGCGCAGCGCGGAGTTCCCGGGGAAGGGGCCGAACGTCGTCATCGACGTGCCGAGCATCGACGAGGCGCTGCGCAGGGTCGAGGCGGCCGGCGGGAAGCCGGTGTCGGAGCGGACGCCGGTCGGCGACATGGGGTTCACCGGCTACTTCAGCGACACCGAGGGCAACCTGATCGGCCTGTGGGAGAACGCCTGAGCGACCCGCGCGTCAACCCTCGGCGGTGGCGCCCGGCTTCCCCGCGTCGGCGTACGACCGGACGATCGAGACGTTGAGGGGGAAGTCCACCGGGAGGTCGCGGAAGAGGAGGGCGCCCGCGGTCGCGGCCGCCTCGGCGACCGAGGCGGCCACGTCCTCGGCGAGGTCGACCGGGGTGTGCACGACGACCTCGTCGTGCAGGAAGAAGACGAGGTGCGGCCGCGACTCCAGCGGTCCCGCGCCGCCGAGTCGCCACAGCCGGTTGCGCAGGTCGGCGATCCAGCACAGCGCCCACTCGGCGCCGGTGCCCTGGACGACGAAGTTGCGGGTGAAGCGGCCGTAGGCCCGCCGCAGCCGCAGCTCGCTGTCGGGATCGACCTGGGTGGCGTCGGGATCGAGGTCCCACGGATCGCCGAGGCCCGGTGACCCGCGCCCCAGGAGTGTGCGCACCACCTCACCGTGCTCCCCGGCCTTGGCCGCCTCCTCGACGAGACCGAAGGCGGCCGGGTAGCGCCGCGTGAGTCCGGCGACCATGCGGCCGCTCTCGCCGCTGGTGGCGCCGTACATCGCGCCCAGCAGGCCGAGCTTGGCGTCGTTGCGACTGGCGACGGCGCCGTCGTCGACCATGCCCTGGTAGAGGTCCGCGCCCCGGGCCGACCGGGCGAGTGCCCGGTCGCCGCTCATGCCCGCCAGCACGCGCGGCTCGAGCTGGGCGACGTCGGCGACCACGAACGTCCAGCCGTCGTCGGCGACCGCCGCCGGCCGGACCTGCACCGGGAACGACAGCGCGCCGCCGCCGTTGGACGACCACCGCCCGGTGGCCGACCCCGCAGGTTGGTACGACGGCCGGAACCGCCCGCCGCTCACCCACTGGTCGATCCACGCCCAGCCGTTCGTCGAGAACAGGTGCGAGAGCCGTTTGAGCCGCAGCAGCGGCTCGATCGCCGGGTGGTCGAGCGCGCGCAGCGTCGAGGCCCGGGTGTCGGTCACCTCCAGCCCCGCCCGCCGCAGCGCGGTGAGGAGCTCCGGCCGCGAGTCGGGGTTGAGCCCCGGTGCGTCGAGCGCCTCCCGCACCTCGGCGACCGCCGCCTGGAGCAGCGCCGGCCGCGCGCCGCGCGGGGGCCGGGGTCCCAGCAGGTCGGTCAGCAGGTGGTGGTGGATGTCGACGCGCCACGGCACCCCGGCGTACGTCATCTCCGCCGCGACGAGCGCTCCGGCCGACTCGGCCGCGAGCAGCAGCTCGAGCCGAGCGGCCTCGCCCGGCCCCGAGGCGCGGGCCACGGCGGCCAGCTGCCGGGCGTCCTCGAGGTTTGCCCGCAGGTGCTCGGCGGTGTCGTCGGCGGCGAAGAGTGCCGGGTCGGACGGCGTGCTCGGCCCCAGCCGGTCCCAGTGCTCCGACTGCTCACCGGCCAGCAGCCGCGCCTCGACGGCGGGCGCGCGGCGCAGCAGGTGGTGACCCAGGCGCAGGTCGTGGCAGCGCGCGACCCGAACCCCGGCCGCCAGGAGCGGGGGATACCAGCGCGCGGTGTCGTCCCACACCCACCGTGGGCCGTCGCCCTCGCGGCCCGCGACGTACGACGGCAGCTCGGCCAGCGCGAGGGTGCGTTCGCCCCCGTCCTCGACGGCCAGGACCCGCTCGCCGGGCAGGCGTGAGAGCGAGACCCGGGTCATGGGGGACAGCCTGGCACCCGCCGGGGACACCCGGTCAGGCGGGAACGACGCCCGCGCCGGTCCGATCGGCCGGGCGTCGTCCCTGGTCCAGGGGTCAGTTCCGGGTGATCCTTCCCTCGACCTGCGGGTTCACGGGCGAGTTCGCCGTGACGTAGTCGGTGGCGACCTGCATGAGGTCGTCACCGGGCTGCAGCACGTCGGTGCCCTCGCCGAAGATCGTGTAGCCGTCGCCGCCGGTGTACATGAAGTCGTTGGTGACCAGGCGCACGGAGTCCCCGTCCGCGATCGGTGTCTCGGGTCCGCCGATGCCCTCGGGGGTCTTCCACATGCCGTCGACGACCGGCGTCGTCCCCGCGCAGTGGAAGGTGGCGCGCAGGCCCGAGATCTGCGGGAACCGGCCGCTGTGGACCGACGGGTCGCAGACCGGCGAGAAGCCGTTCACGAACGCCGTGCGCAGCTGGGCGCCGGTGAGGGTGAGGATCGTCGTGCGGTTGGCGAAGGGCAGCACGGCGAACATCTCGCCCCAGGTGATCTCGCACGGCGCCTCGGCGGCACTCGGCGGCGAGCACACGATGTCGGCGCGGAGCCCGCCGGAGTTCGTGTACGCCGCGTCCACCCCCGGGTACTTCAGCCGCATCGCGTCGGCCACCAGGTTGCCCATCTCGGACTCGCTCAGTCGGGCCGGGTCGCGCAGGATGTCGTCCACCTGGGTGCCGATCACCTGGTTGCGCAGGACGGCGGTCTCGTCGTTGGCCCGGTCGACGATCGCCTGCACGTCGGGCCGGGCCTCGACGCCGAGGGTCTTGGCCACCCGGGTCGCGCCGCCGGCCCACGCGACGTCGCCGTCGCGGACCATCAGCTGCAGCACGGAGTACGACGTGCCCTGGTTGATGCCCTCCGTGATCAGGATGTGCCCGCGCATCAGGTTCGAGACCCGGTGCGTGTGGCCGACGATCATGGCGTCCACGGTCGTGGGCTGCAGCGCGTCGGCGATGGCGAGGATCGGACCCTGCCACTCGGCGCCCGGCATGGTGCCGACCGGGTTGGCGCCCAGGGAGGTGCCCTCGTGGACCACGACGACCTGGACCCTGACCCCCTGGCGGCGCAGCCGCTCGGACTCCGCCCTGATCCGGGGCGCCTCGGGCAGGAACTCCAGTCCCTCGGTGGCGCCGGCGGCGACCAGCTCCGGGGTCGAGGAGAGGCCGGCGCCGACCACGCCCACCTTGACGCCGTTGACGCGGAAGACCTTCGACGGGGTGACCCACGGCGGCGCCTTGCCGGTCGCCTCGTCGACGATGTTGGTGGCCAGGAACGGGAAGTCCGCCCGCGCCTGGTGCTCGAGCAGGCGCTCCACCCCGTAGTCGAACTCGTGGTTGCCGTACGACGTGGCGTCCAGGCCCCAGGCGTTCTCGACGTCGATCGCCGGCATGTCGTCCAGCAGCGCCGAGTTCGGGGGAGAGGCGCCGACGTTGTCGCCGCCGGCCAGGATCAGGCCCTGTCCGGGCAGCGCGTCGAGCTCCTCGTCGAACATCGTCGCGAGGTACGCCGCTCCGCCGACCCGAGCGTTGACGCCGTCGTACGCGCGCGTGGTCGGGTCGAGCTGGCCGTGGAAGTCGTTCAGCCCGACGATCGGCACCGGGGTGTACTTCCGTCCGTCCTGCACGACGTCGAGCAGCACCCGGCCCTGGCTGTGCTGCGGCTCGGGGATGCCGAGCAGGAAGGCCAGCGTCGGGGCCAGGTCGATGGAGCGCGCGTCGACGGAGCGGTGCGCGATGCCTCGCCCGCCGGCCAGGAAGGTGGCGCGCATGTTGACGTTCGCGGCGAGGTCCTGGACGTCGGGCACGTACCCGTGCTGGCCGAAGAAGTGCGACGGCGCGACGAGCGTGCCGGGCGTCTCGGCGTCGAACTGGTACGGCGGGTAGGCGAACACGACGAGGTCGCCCGTGCGGGTCGGGTGCGCCATGTCGGCGGTGCTGCCCGGGCCGTTGGGGATGTGCCGCGCCTCGGCCTTGGTGTAGGTCCGGTCGATGACGGTCCAGTTCTCGGGCCGGCCGTCGTGGGTCCAGTCGTTCGGGTCGGTGAGGCCGGCGTACTTCGCCCGGATGGCGGCGACCGTCGCCGCCTCGTCCGCGGCCGCGACCTGCTGGAACCCGCCACCGACAGGGTCACGGCCGGCGAGGTTGAGGTAGATCTGCAGCGCGCCGCCGGCCCAGCACGCCTTCGCCTTGCCGATCGTCTCGCCCGTGGCCGGGCGGCAGTTGGACGTCTGGGGCCTCGACAGCAGCCCGAGCTCCACCAGCGGCAGGCTGGCGTCGACCGCGAGGAACTGCGGCGCGAACCCGTGGTCGGAGCCGACGAACGTCGTCGGGTCGCGACCGGCGAGGGACCGGGCGAGCCGGAGCGTCCGGTCGGACTCCGCATAGGCCTCGCGGATGTACGCCGCCCGCTCCCGCACCCGCCCGTCCTTGACGCCGTCGAGGTCGACGTCGTCGTACGCCGGGTTGCGCTGGCCGTTCGGCAGCCGCTTGGTCACCAGGCCGAGGAACTGGTGCTGGAACTCGTCGGTGGTCGGCATGCCGACCATCAGCAGGTCGGGACGGTAGGTCTCGGCGACGTACTCCAGCATCGGCCAGTGCGCGGTCGACCACGCGAGACCCTGCTCGACGTAGGTGTCCTCGCTGGTGATGCCGGCCTCCAGGATCGCGAAGTCGGCGGCCGTGGAGGTCGGGAACTCGGCGGCGAGGTACTCGTCGAACTCGGTGTAGCCGGGCTCGCCGGGCCAGGTCGGCCAGCTGGCGATCGCGCGCGACACCGAGGTGTGGAAGAGCCGGACCCGGGAGAGGTCGGGGGAGAGCGTCTCGACCTTGACCAGCATGCCCGCGGTCTTCCCGTCGAGCGCCCCACCCTGGAGCGTGACCTTCACGTCGGCCCACTGCCCCTGGCGGAGGTCGCCGACGGCGTCGGCGGCGTCCTTGGTCGGCGAGATCAGCACCCGGTCGTACCTCGTCCGGCCGTCGTTCCGGCTGTCGTACAGGTAGGCGTTGAGGCCGTACCTGTCGACGCCACCGTCCAGCACCCGCAGCCGCATCTCCTGCGCGGGGCTGTACGACGTGGGGACGCCGCTCCACCCCGTCGCCGGTGCCGGGGCGGCGCCGGCGAACGGCGCCTGGCCGGCGTACCCGGCGGGGTGGTCGAACTGCAGGCCGAAGGACTGGATGAAGGCGGCGTCGTCGAAGAGCGGGTCGCCCGCCTGGCCGATGAAGTTCGTCGCGACCCCGCGCCCGGAGTGGAAGGTCCGGAAGTCGATCGTGGGTCCCTGGATCGACGCGTTGCGCCCACCGGCCCACTCGACCTGCGCGACCTTCAGGCCGCCGCGCTCGGCCGACTGCGCGATCGACTCCGCCTGCAGCACGCCCTGGTCGAAGGCGGCGGTGCGGTTGCCGAACGGCTCGCCGTTCTTGTGGAAGGTGTTGTTGGTGGAGCCGTGCACGCCCGGCCACGCCCCGGTGGCCATCGTGTACCAGCCGGCGCCGGTGTTGGGGGGCGCCTGGGTGAGCATGCCGTGGCCGGTGGCCTTGACCCCGTCGCGCAGGAACCGGCGCATCGTGGGCATCGACCCCTCGGCGGCGTACTTCGACACGAGGTCCTGACGCAGTCCGTCCGAGGCGAAGTAGACCGCCTTCGAGGATGCCTGCCCCGGCGGATGGCCGCCGTGGGGATGGCCGGACGAGGCGGCCTGGGTGGACCCGGTCGCGACGGCGACCGGGACGACCAGCGCGGCGGCGGTGACGAGGACGGCGAATCGGGGGGTTGCACGGTTCACGGCACGCTCCAGGACGAGAGGCGGGAGCGGCCCGGCGGGGGATCGCGTCGTGCCCGGGCGACGCTCCCCCGGGATGAGGTCGAACCTGCTCCTCCCCACGTCCGGCGTCAAGGGTTCGAATTGGGTATCTGCGCTCCGATCGAGGCGTCGCCCTTGACACATACGTAACTGATTAGTTACGAATAACGCGTGGACCCGTTCCCCGCGCTCGCCGACCCGGTACGCCGCGAGCTGCTGCGCACCCTGGCGCGTGGTCCGGCCCGCGTGGTCGACCTCGCGGCGGCGTACCCGATCAGCCGCCCGGCGATCAGCCGGCACCTGCGGGTGCTGCTCGACGCCGGGCTGGTCAGCGGTGAGAGCCACGGGCGGGAGCGGCACTACGGGCTGGTGCCCGCCGGGCTGGAGCCGGTGCGGGCGCTGCTCGCCGACCTGCGCCCGCCGGCCCGCTTCGACGAGTCCGTGCTCGACGGCCTCGACCTCGAGGTGCGTCGTACCGTCCGCGACCACCGTGACGAACGAGCATCCGACCCCGCTCAGCACTCGACCGAGGAGACCGCATGACCCCCACCGCCACCGGCCGCCGCCAGACCCGCGACGGTCACGACAGCGTCGTGTTCGACCGCACCTTCCGGGCACCGATCGAGTCGGTGTGGGCGGCGATCACCGAGTCCGGCCGGCTGGAGCGCTGGATCGGCACCTGGACGGGCGACCCCGCCTCGGGGTCGGTGCTGTTCCGGATGAACGCCGAGGGCGACGACATCAAGCCCGAGACGTTCACCATCGACGCCTGCGAACCGCCCCGCCGGCTCTTCCTGACCTCGAACGTCGAGGGGGAGGAGGCCGTCTGGCACTTCGTCCTCGAGCTCACCGAGGACGCCGGGACCACCACGCTCACCTTCAGCCAGTCGGTGCCCGACGGCGAGATGGCGGCCGGCGTCGGTCCCGGCTGGGAGTACTACCTCGACCGGCTCGTGGCCGCGGAGACCGGCGCCGACGTCGCCGCGATCGACTTCGACGACTACTACCCGGCGCAGTCGGACCACTACCGCGCGATGTTCGGCTGACGGCCTCTCAGCCTCCGGATCGCTCCGCCTCCTCGAGGAGCAGGTCCGCGAGCTCGCGCGCGACGCCGACGCCCGGAGCCGTGCCGGACCGCAGCCGCATGGCGAGCTGGCCGGAGTAGACCAGCGCCAGGGCGTCGGTGAGCCGGTCCGCCGCGCTCGCGCCCACCACGGGCTCGGCGAGCTCCCGCAGCCGGGACCGCAGGGACTCGGTGTCCTGCCGTACGGCGGCCGCGAGGACCGGCGGCGGGTCGGCGTACCCGGCGGCGGTCCCGAGGAACGCGCACCAGCGCGCGCCGTCCGGTCGGGCCTGGAACTCCGCCAACGCGTCGAACACCGCCAGCAGGCGTCCCCGGTCGGTGTCGGCCCGCGCCACCGCGGCGTCCCAGGCCGCCAGCCACTCCTGGTGGCGCCGGTCGAGCGCCGCGGCGACGAGCGCCTCCTTGCTGCCGTACGCGCGGTACAGCGTCGCCGGTGAGGCACCGGCGCGCTCGAGGATCCGGTCCACGGGTGCCTGGGTGTCGCCGCCCGCGAAGACGAGCTCGTCGACGGCGTCGAGGAGCCGGTTCCGGGTGGAGTCGCGGGTGCCCATCACTCGAACTATAGAGTGACAAAGTGAAACGAACGTTATCGTTAACGCTCGCGTCCGAGACGGCCCTCGTGGTCGTCGGCACCTGCCTGATCGCCGGGACCTACGGCCTGGTGCGCCTCGCGTACGGCCTCGTCCTGCCCGGCATCCAGGCGTCGCTGTCGATGAGCTCCGCGGTCGCCGGCTATGTCTCGTCGGGGGCCTCGGCGGCGTACTGCCTCGGCGCGCTCGGCGGTCTGGTGGCCGCGGATCGGCCCCGGCTGCTGGTCGCGGCCGCGCTGGCGACGGCGGCGGTCGGGTCGGTCGGGATGGCGGTCTCTCTCGGCCAGGCGCTCTTCGTGCCGTCCGCGGTCCTGGCCTCGGCCGGTGCCGGGTTCGCCTCGCCTGGCCTGGTGGCGGTCGTGGGGCGCAACCTCGCCGCCGCGCGCGTCGACCGGGCGCAGGCGACGGTCAACGCCGGGACCGGCCCCGGCCTCGTTGCGGCGGGACTGCTGGCCCTGGTCCTGCCGGACTGGCGGACCGGGTTCGCCGTCGCGGCTGCGTTCACGGCCGCGGCCGGCCTCGGCGTCCTGCTCCTCGACCGCCCCGGCGCCACCCCGGCACTCCCGGTCCGCTCGGATCCGTTCGACCGCGGCTGGCTGGCGCTCCTGCGCCGTCCGCTCACCGGTGCGTTCCTGCTCGGCGCCGCATCGGCCGCGGTGTGGACCTACGGCCGGGCGCACCTGGTGTCGTCCGGGGCGAGCGACTCGGCGTCCGTCCTGGCGTGGGTCGCCCTCGGCGTCGGCGGTACGGCGACCGTCCTGACCGCGCGACGGCAGACCGCCCTGCCGGCTCCCCGGGCCTGGCTGCTCACCACCGCCGTCACCGCCGGCGCCACGGCCGCGCTCGTCGCCCCGGGCTCGGTCTGGGTGAGCGTGCTCGCGTGCGGGGTGTTCGGCTGGGGGTTCGTGGCGGCGACCTCGGCGCTCATCGCGTGGACGGCCCACCTCGACCCCGGACGTACGGCGGCAGGCACCTCGGTCGCCTTCATCGCCCTCGTCCTGGGTCAGGCGGCCGGCTCCTCGGCCGCCGGCGCGCTGGCCGAGCGTGCCGGGATGTCGGCGACCTTCCTCCTCGCGGTGCTGGCGACGCTGCTCGCGGCGTCGTGCGCGACTCACGTCTCCGGCGGGCCGTCCAGGCGCCGGTAGCGCAGCAGCATCGCACCGGCGGGGTACGACCGCGGCGGCTCGGCCAGGGCGAACCGGCTCGGCGTCGTGCCCTCGGGGAAGAGCCGCTTGCCGTGCCCGATCACCACGGGGCACATCCACAGGTTCACCTGGTCGACCAGGCCCGCGCGGAACAGCGACTGCAGCAGGTCCGCGCTGCCCCAGGTGTGGATCTGACGGTGCCGCTCGCGCAGGTCGCCCACCTCCGCGGCCGCGTCGGCGAGCTGGGTGCTGTTCCCCCAGGAGAGCTCCGGGGTGCCGCGCGACGCGACGTACTTGGGGACCCCGTCGAAGGCCAGCCCGATGTCGTCGGTCTTCCCCGGCCAGTACGCGCGGAAGATGTCGTACGTCGTCCGGCCGAGCAGCAATGCGTCGGACTCCTGGACGTCCGCCGTGATCTGCGCACCGGACTCCGCGTCGCCGTACGGGCGTTCCCAGCCGGCGTACTCGAAGTCGCCGTCCTGGGCGTTGGGGCCGCCGTTGGCCTGGATCACGCCGTCGAGCGTGATGTTCATGTTCACGTGCAGCTCGCCCATCGGTCCGGCGCCTCGGTGTCGTCGCTTTCTCCGCAGGTCCAGACCCGGGCCGGGTGCGGAACTCATCTGGACCACCGGAATCGCTAATTAGGTATTTCAGATGCGAAATAATAGTTTCGCCTCGTGCAGCTCACCCGGTTCACCGACCTCGGCCTCCGCATCCTGATGCGGCTGGCGGTCCCGGCGCCCGACGCACCGGCGCTCACCACGCGGGCCGTGGCGGACCAGGTCGCGGTGAACTACCACCACGCCACCAAGGTGGTCGCCCGCCTGCAGGAGCTGGGCGTGGTCGAGACCCGCCGCGGCCGGCACGGGGGACTGAGCCTGACCGAGCAGGGACGCGCGGCCTCGATCGGCTGGCTGGCCCGCCAGCTCGAGGGCCACGACGAGGTCATCGAGTGCGGCGGGGAGAACCCGTGCCCGCTGCGCGAGGCCTGCCGGCTGCGATCCGTGCTGCGGACCGCCCAGGAGGCGTTCTTCCAGGTCCTCGACCCCTACACGGTCGACGACCTCACCCAGGCACCCACCGCGACCGTGCTGCTGACCCTCTCGGCACGCCCGCCCGGGTGACCCCGCTGTTGGCCATCCACCCCACCCTCAGGAGGAACCAGATGCTGTCCGCCACCTCGACCGAGGTCGTCCAGGCCACCCTGCCCGCGATCGGTGCCGCGATCGGGGACATCACCCCGATCTTCTACCGCCGCATGTTCGACGCCCACCCCGAGCTCGAGCGCGACCTGTTCAACCGGGGCAACCAGGCGGTCGGCGACCAGCCGCGCGCGCTGGCGGCCGCGGTCGCGACGTACGCCACCCTCCTGGTCGACGAGAACGCCCCGGCCCCGGTGGAGCTGCTGTCCCGGATCGCCCACAAGCACGCTTCGCTCGGCATCACCGAGGCGCAGTACGAGATCGTCCACGAGCACCTCTTCGCGGCCATCGTGCAGGTGCTCGGCGACGCGGTGACGCCGGAGGTCGCGGCGGCCTGGGACGAGGTCTACTGGCTGATGGCCCGCGACCTGATCGCCATCGAGCAGGGCCTGTACGCCGCCGCCGGCATCACCCCCGAGCACGTGTGGCAGTCGGTCGTCCTGCGCTCGCGTCGCCAGGAGGCGCCGGACACGGTGTCGTTCGTGTTCGCCGCCGCCGACGGCAGCGCCCTGCCCGCCGGCCGCCCGGGACAGTACGTCTCGGTCGCCGTGACCCTGTCCGACGGCGCGCGCCAGATCCGCCAGTACAGCCTCACGGGCGACCACGGTCCGGGGGAGTGGGCGATCAGCGTCAAGGCCGCGCCGGCCCGGACCGCCGAGGACGGCACCGCGATCCCCGAGGGCGAGGTCTCGAACTTCCTGCACCGCAGCGTCTTCGAGGGCGACGTGCTCAGCGTCTCGCCGCCGTTCGGCGACCTGGTGCTCGACGACTCCGACGCCCCGCTCCTGCTGATCTCGGCGGGGATCGGCACCACGCCGATCATCGGGATGCTGCACCACCTCAGCCACACCTCCACGGGCCGGCAGGTCACGGTGCTGCACGCCGACCGGTCCCCGTCGCACCACGCGCTCCGGGCGCAGCTGAAGTCGCTGGTCGGCGGGCTGCCGTCCGCGACCCTGCATCGCTGGTACGAGGACCTCGGCGCCCGCCCGCCCCGCGAGGACCTGGCCGCGGGCCTCGTCGATCTGGACGCGGTGCAGGTCCCGACCGACGCCCACGTCTACCTGTGCGGGCCGATCCCGTTCATGGAGTCGGTGCGCGGGGCGCTGGTGGCGCGGGGCGTGGCCGAGACGAACATCCGCTACGAGGTGTTCGGCCCCGACAAGTGGCTCGCCTCGGCCTGATCCGCTCGCCTACGGTGACCGGATGACGTCGGTCCGGGAGTTCCAGGTCACCTTCGACTGCGCCGAACCCGAGCGCGTCGCCCGCTTCTGGTGCGACGTGCTCGGGTACGTCGTCCCGCCGGTCCCGGAGGGCTTCGCCTCCTGGGAGGAGTACGACGCCGCGCTGCCTGCCGACCAGCAGGGCGCCGCGTTCGCCGTCCTCGACCCGACCGGGGTCGGCCCGCGCCTGTACTTCCAGCGCGTCCCCGAGGGCAAGGTCGCCAAGAACCGCGTGCACCTCGACGTGCGGGTCGGCACCGGGCTCGTCGGCGCCGAGCGCCTGGCCGTGCTCGAGGCCGAGTGCACGCGGCTGGTCGCGCTCGGCGGCGTACGGGTGCGACTGTTGGAGGCGGACGACGAGAACGAGTCGTGCCTGGTGATGCAGGACGTCGAGGGCAACGAGTTCTGCCTCGACTGATCTGAGGAGGCCGCGGATGTCGGTGTCGTACCAGCTGGTGATCGACTGCGCCTCACCCGGACTGCTCGCGCGGTTCTGGGCCGAGGCGCTGCGCTACGTCATCGCCCCGCCCCCGGCGGGCCACGACTCGTGGGACGACTTCTACCGGTCCGTCGGCGTCCCCGAGGAGGAGCTCGGCGACGGTCCCGACCGCATCGAGGACCCGCATGGCGAGGGTCCGGCGATCTGGTTCCAGGTCGTGCCCGAGCGGAAGACGATCAAGAACCGGATCCACCTCGACGTGAATGTCGGCGGCGGCCGCGCCGTCCCCCTCGCCACCCGCCGCGACCGGGTCGAGGCCGAGGCGTCCCGCCTGGTCGCCCTCGGCGCCACCCGGCTGCGCACGGTCGGCGGTGAGGGGCTGGACCACCACGCCGTCGCCATGTCCGATCCCGAGGGCAACGAGTTCGATGTGTTCTAGCGACCGGACCCGTCCTACGGCCGCAATTGCAGCCGTAGGACAGACCGGCGGGAGGGTGGCCTGTCCTACGGCTGCAATTGCGGCCGTTCGGCACGCCGGGCCCCGCCCGACCCGCCCGCCGCTCGCCCTTACGGCGTCACGATCGTGAAGGCCGGATCGGGGTCGTCGAGGAACGACAGGATCGTGGACAGGGTGCCGGGATCGCCCTCGAGCTGTACGCCGTCGAGCCCGGCGCCGCCGAGCAGCGCGAGCAGCTGCGGCTTGGTGAGTGTCAGGACCAGGTCGGCGGGGTCGGCCTTCCTGGTCGGGAAGTGCACGAGCACGCCGTTGGACAGCTCCATCCGGTAGGTCTCGTCGTGGTCGGTGAAGTGCCAGCGCACGGACGCGGTGGTGCTCCACGCCCGCGGGGCGTCGATCCGGATGGCGATGCTGTCGAAGAGCTGCGTGATCGTGAGGGCGGCCGCCATGCCGGAGGCGTCGGTCTTCAGCGCTACCGGTCCCTCCCGGAGCTCGAGGGCCGCGGTGAGGAAGTTGTTGCGCCAGGTGCCGCACTCCGAGCCGTAGCCGAGCCGGGTGAAGACCTCGGTCTGCAGGTCCAGCGCGCCCTGGTGCTTCGGGTCGGCGAACAGGGCGTGGTTGGCGAGCTCGGCGGCGAAGCGGAGGTCGCCCGCGTCGGCGTACCCGCGGGCCTTCTCGACGGTGGCGTCCACGCCGCCGATGACGTCGACGTAGCGGGCGGCCAGCGCCTCGGGCGGGTGCTGCCACAGGTGCGCCGGGTTGCCGTCGTACCAGCCGAGGTAGCGCTGGTAGATCGCCTTCACGTTGTGGCTGACCGAGCCGTAGTAGCCGCGGCCGTGCCACGCGGAGTCGAGCGACGGCGGCAGCTCGAAGTCCTCGGCGATCTCGGCGCCGACGTACCCCTGGTTCAGCCTCCGCAGGGTCTGGTCGTGCAGGAAGGCGTAGAGGTCGCGCTGCTCGGTGAGGAAGCGGACGATGTCGTCGCGGCCCCAGGTCGGCCAGTGGTGCGAGGCGAACGCGACGTCGGTGTCGTCGGCGAACAGCTCGATCGCCTCGGCGATGTAGCGCGACCAGCCCCGGGCGTCGCGCACCTCGGCGCCGCGCAGGGTGAGGATGTTGTGCAGCGTGTGGGTCGCGTTCTCGGCGAGGCACAGGGCGCGGTGGTCCGGGAAGTGGAAGTTCATCTCCGACGGCGCCTCGGTGCCGGGCGTCAGCTGGAAGACGATCCGGACGCCGTCGAGCACCTCCTCCTGGCCGGTGTGGGTGATGTCCAGCGTCGGGGCGAGCAGGCCGGTCGATCCGGTGGAGCTGCCGGAGCCGAGGCCGACGCCGAGCGTCCCCGTCGTACTGACGGGCAGGCCCATGCCGGTGTGGTAGACCCCGCGGCGCAGCATCGCGGTGCCGGCGTACACGTTCTCGGACACGGCATGCTCGAGGAACCCCGCCGGGGCGACGATCGGTACGTCGGTGTCCGCGTCGACGACGCCGAGCACGCCGCCGAAGTGGTCGATGTGCGAGTGGGTGTAGATGACCGCGCGCACCTCGCGGTCGCCGCGGTGCCGGCGGTACAGCGCGAGCCCGGCGGCCGCCACCTCCGCGGAGATCGCGGGGTCGATGACGACGACGCCGGTGTCGCCCTCCACGACGGTCATGTTGGACAGGTCGATGCCGCGGAGCTGGTAGATGCCCTCCGTGACCTCGAACAGCCCCTGGATGGCGGTGAGCTGGCTCTGCCGCCACAGGCTGGGGTTCGCGGTGTCGGGGCAGTCGCCGTCGGTCACCCGGGCGTAGACGTCGGCGTCGTAGACGGTGCGGCCGTCGGCGCCCAGGATCTGGCCGGGTTCGAGGCGGGCGACGAGCCCGCGGGTCGCGTTCTGGAAGTCGGTGCGGTCCGAGTAGTCGAGGGGCATCCGGCGACGCTAGGCAGCAGCGCGCGGGGAGAGGGTCACCCGGAGCGGGTGAGCGGAAAGCACGACAGGGGGTCGTGTGCCCGACGACGCGCGTGAGCGCGCCCTCGGGCACACGACCCCCTGGTCGGTGCTAGCGCCGGACGGTGATGGTTCCCGTCCGGGTCGTGCGGAGTACGGCGTACCGGGCGTCGCCGGCGTACCGGACCTTGACGGCCCAGGCGCCGCGGCTCAGCTTCGGCACCCGGACGACGACCTTGCCGTCGCGGGCGGTGCCGACGGCGGACACGGTGCGACCGCCCTTGACCAGCAGCACCCGGACCTTGCCGGTCGCCTTCCTCGCGCCGGCGCCGGTGCCGGTCGTCGAGGCGAGACCCACGCGGACGCGGCCCGCGGTGCGCACGCCCGGCTGCCGGACGACGGCGGTCCGAGCGCGGACCTTCGCCTTCACGACCCGCAGGGTGCCGGTGGCGGCCGCGTCCTCCAGCCGCTCACCGCCGTTGAAGACGACCTGCAGCGGACGGGTGCCGGGGGCCAGCGTCGCCGGGGCGGCGAAGCGGGCCGCGCCGCCGGTGACGGCGGCCTTCTGCGTCGCGCCGAGCCCGGTCAGGGTGACCGTGCCGGAGTCGACCGGCCGGCCGTCGGCCGCCGTCACGTCGACCACGATCTCGCTGCGGGCGCCGTACGGCTGGGTGGCGGCGGTGACCGCCAGCCCGGTGGCGTACGTCGGCGGGGTGCCGCCGACCCCGAAGGTGTGCGTGCCGGCGCCGACCTCGAACTGGGTGTAGCCCTCGACCTCGCTGGGCACGACCTTCGCGCCGCGCGGGCCGTAGACCGCCGAGCCGGCGGCGAGGTTCGGGACCCGCACCGTGGCGACGGTGTTGCCGGGGATCGTGACGTCGAGCGTCAGCTCGCCCCCGGTGCGCTTCCAGGACGAGGCGATCGGACCGCGCACCGAGTCGTACGACGCGCTCGCGCTGTCCACCCCGTCGACCAGGGCCGGCTGGACCAGGACGTGCTCCCAGGCGACCGAGCCGGGCGCCTGGTCGAGGCCCGCGAGGCTGTCGTTCAGCCAGCCCGCGAGCATGCCCAGCATGTAGTGGTTCTGCGATCCGGAGCTGCCCATGCCGGACCAGTGCTCGGGCAGGGACGTGGCGCCCTGGCCGAGGAACTTCGCGTAGCTGTTGCCGGTCGGCCGGGTGGCGAGGGCGTGCACCAGGTCGTGCTCACCCTCCTCGGCCAGGACGCGCAGCAGGGCGTAGAGGCCGACCTCGCCGACCATGAACTGTCCGCCGTCGCTCTCGATCCGGGCGAGCAGGGCCTGCACCGCGGCGGGCCGTGCGTCGGCCGGCACCAGGTCCTCGTCGAGCGCGAGCGCGAGGGCGGCCTGGTTGCCGTTGCTCCACTTGCCGTCGACGTAGTACGCCGTGCGGAACGCCTCGGCGATCCGGTCGGCCTTCTGTGCGTAGGTCCGCGCCTGGGCCGGCTTGCCGATCGTGGTCGCGATGTCGGCCATGGTGCGCACGATCTTGTGCCAGGCGTAGGTCTGGACGTAGGCGTCCGGCACCCGGTTGACCGACTCCTCGGGGGTGGCCCAGTCGTTCAGGCCGCCCGGCAGGATGAAGTCGTTCGCGATCGAGCTGAGGTACTGGTCGTAGCTGACCATGTTGGGCCAGTACGTCCGCATCGGGTCGAGGTCGCCGTACTCCTCGTAGACCTGCCAGGCCGAGACCGACATGGTCGCGCCCCAGTTGGCGTCGTGGCGGAAGGCGCCGGCGAAGAGCGAGTCCTCGGGAGCCGTCGTCGGGATCAGGCCGTTGGCCGTCTGGGAGTCGGCGGCGTCCTGCAGCATCTTGCGGTACTGCGCCTGCATGTCGTAGCCGCGGGCGACGGTGTCGAAGTTGAGGTTGGTCTGGTCGAGCCAGCCCAGCTTCTCGCGGTGCGGGCAGTCGGTGAGGACCGAGTACATGTTGCTCTGCACCGAGCGGTCGATCATCGTGTGGATCTGGCCGAGCGTCTCGTCCGACGTCTTGAACTCGCCGACCGCCTCGTTGGAGGTCCGCAGCACCAGACCCTTCATGGTCTCCGCCGTCGGGGCAGCGGGCAGGCCGCTGACCTGCAGCCAGCGCATGCCGTGGTAGCGGAAGCGCGGGGTGTAGGTCTCGGTGCCCTCACCGGCGAGGGTGAAGGTGTCGTAGGCGTTCTTGCCCGAGCTGTCCTGGTTGACGCCGGTGGGGTTGCCGTCGCCGTCGCGGTTGAGCCGCTCGCCGGGCCGCATGGTGATCGCGGTGCCCGCCGGGCCGGAGACGTTCAGCTGCTGCCAGCCGGCGAAGTTCACGCCGAAGTCGAACAGGTAGTCGCCGTTCGGGAGCTGCGTCCACTCCGTGTCCAGATCGTCGACCTGACGGATCGGGGGCTGCACGCGCCCGACGAGGCGGGTCGTCTGGCGGGGCGCCTTGGACGCGACCGGGGAGGTCCACGAGCTCCGGTCGGTGCCGGCCTCGTCCCAGGCGTCGATGTGACGACGGGCGTCGACGTCCTCGCCGCCGTACCAGCTGGTGAAGGTGACCTCGCCCAGCGTCGTGCGCCAGGACGACTCGGCGCCGGCGTTCGTGGCGACGGTCGTGACCTTGCCGGACTTGTCGGTGATCTCCAGCTGGCCCATCACGCGCGGGGCGCCGTGGCCGCTGGCCGTCTTGACGTAGCGGGTGGCGGCGCTGGGCACGTTGAAGACGTTGAAGATGCCGTTGCCGACCTCGAGGCCGAGGCTGTTGTCGCCCTCGTCGAGCAGCGAGGTGACGTCGTACGTCGCGTACGGGACCCGCTTGGCGTGGAAGGTGTTGGCCGGCTCGAGCAGGTCCTCGGAGACGGGCTCGCCGTTGATGCTGGCGTTGTAGACGCCGAGGCCGGTGACGTAGAGCCGCGCCGAGGCGACGTCGTCGGCCTGGAAGTCCGTCGCGAAGATCGGCAGCGCCTCGGGCGCCTCGTGCAGCGTCGAGATCGCCGGGAGCTTGGTGGCCTTGGCGCGCTCGGTCCAGGTGACGCCGTCGGTCGAGGTCAGGACCGCGACGTCGCGCGGGTAGTTGGGCGTCGTGCCGTAGCGGCCCGGGCTGTCCCACAGGCTGTAGAGCTCGGCGGTGTCGAAGGTCTTCTCCGCGCCCAGGTCGAGCGTGAGCAGGATCGGCTTGTCCTTGACGTCCGTCTCGGGGTGGTAGGTGCTCCGGTAGCCGCGCGGCGCCTGGGCCGTGGTGAGCTTGCCGTCGGTGACGAAGGAGGGGTTCCAGACGCCGGTCTGGTTCTTGTTCTCCGAGGCGGTGACCTTGGCGCCGAGGGCGAGGTTCGGGGCCTCCGGGTCGGCGCTGTCGCGCAGGACGAGCTCACCGAGCTCGAGGCGCGGACGCCAGCCCGGGTCGTCCAGCGGCTCCTCGGGGCGGCCGAGGTCGGTGACCTTCAGCTGCACGTAGCGCGCGGTCTGGGCGGCGGGCAGCTTCACGTCCTGGTGCAGCGGCTGGACCCACTCGGGGTTGGTGATCCAGTCGGCCTGCCAGTCGGCGGAGCTGAGCAGCCCGATCTCGAAGGTGGCCGGCTTGCTCCACTCGCCGACGCGGTTGGTGACGTCCCAGACGCGCACCTGCCACACGGCGCGGTCGCGCGAGTCGAGCGCCTTGCCGTCGTACGTCGCCTGGAGGAGCGAGGAGTCGACGCGGCCGCTGTCCCACAGGTCAGGTGCGTCGAGCTTGGCGGCGCTCGAGGCGACGCGCACCTGGAACGACTTCTGGTTGAGCAGGCCGGCGCCGGCCCGCCACTGCAGGGTGGGGGTGGTGTCGTCGATGCCGAGCGGGTCGACGAGGCCGCCGACCTTCAGGTCGACGGGAGCGGGTACGCCGGCCGGCGCCTGGGCGGTGGCCTGGGCGGGGGCGGGAGCCAACGCGCTGGCCGTGGTGAGGCCGACGAGTGAGGCTGCGGCCGTCGCGAGGGCGCGACGGTACGCGGGATGAGGGGACGCCACTGAGGGTTCCTTCCGAGTAATGAAACGATTCAGACATGCGCGCCCAGGAAACCTATGTCGACCGTCACCGGGTGTCAACGGTCACATACGAAACGGTCGGTTGTTACCGAGGAGTACTCCTTAGCTCACACTCCGCACCCGCCGAAGTCGGGCTCTTGTGCTGAATGTGTGGGTCAGGCTCGGCCTGGGAGGGCGGGGGTGTGGCCGCTGAGGGTCAGCATGAGGAGGCTGATGAGGGCGTCGGGGTCTTTGATGCCGAAGGCGATGCGGTT
>Ga0335075_10000306_pt1 | contig 88976 bp, 77 predicted proteins | sample Lox_Sample_24_FD_206723 | JGI IMG/M metagenome (GOLD analysis project Ga0335075, IMG submission 206723) | Soil microbial communities from Loxahatchee National Wildlife Refuge, Florida, United States - Lox_Sample_2.4 | ecosystem: Environmental > Terrestrial > Soil > Wetlands | place: USA... | reverse complement strand
CAGCGGGACGATCACGGCGGGCAGCGTCGACCTGGACAGGATCCCGCCCGATCGGTGGCGGTCCCAGATCGCCTGGGTCCCGCAGCATCCGCACCTGTTCACCGCGACCGTGGCCGAGAACATCGCCCTGGGCCAGCATGGCGCCCGCCGGGACGACATCGTGGCGGCGGCGCGGCTGGCCGGCGCCGACGGCTTCATCCGGCGGCTGCACCGCGGCTACGACACCGTGCTGGTCGAAGGCGCCACGAGCCTGTCCGCCGGGCAGCGACAGAAACTCGCCTTGGCCCGGGCGTTCCTGCGCCGTGCCCCGGTCCTGCTGCTCGACGAGCCCACCGCCCACCTGGACCCGGTCAGCGCGGAACGGATCATCTCCGTCATCGAAGACAAGATGGCCGATTGCACCGTCATCCTCGTCACCCACCGGCCGCGGCCGCGGACCGGCCGGGCAGGCCGAGCCATCCGGGTCCTGGCCCTGGACCAGGGCCGGCTGGTCCAGCGGGCTCAACGGACAGGGCTGGCGGTTGCGCCATGACGAGCGCGAATCAGCTGACCGGGTCGTCGAGCCACGGTCCGTTCGGAAAAAAGATCTTTAATAATCCGAACGGACCGCGGTGTCAGCGTCCCGCCCCGCCCCGGCGCGATCCGCTGCTTCGGCTGCTGGTGCTCGCCCGCCCGCTGCGCGGGCAGTTGCTGCTGGCCGTAGCCGCGGGCGCCGCCGCCACCGGCTGCGGTGTCGCGCTGCTGGCGGTCTCCGGGTTCCTGCTGGCCCGGGCGTCGCAGCATCCGAACATCATCGCGATCTCCGCGGCCGTGGTCGCGGTCCGGGCCCTGTCCGCCGGCCGTGGCGTGTTCCGCTACCTTGAGCGGCTCGCTTCGCACGACGCCGCGTTCCGGATCCTGGCCGACGTGCGGGTCCGCATCTACCGGCGGCTCGAGCGGCTGGCTCCGTCCGGGCTGACCGCGCTGCGCTCCGGTGACCTGCTCGCCCGCCTGATCTCCGATGTCGACGCGACGCAGGACCTGTTCATCAGGGGCATTACCCCGCCGCTGGCCGCGGCGCTGGTCGGCTCGGGGGCGGTCACCGCCTGCCTGCTGGTCCTCGCGCCGGCCGGGGCCCTGCTCGCCGCCGGGCTGCTGGCGGCCGGGATCGGCGTCCCGGTCCTGGCCGCCGTCGTCGCGCGGGGCGCAGCCAGGCGCGTCGCCCCGGCCCGGGGGCAGCTGGCCGGGACCTTCACCGATCTGCTGGCCGGCGCGGCCGACCTGCACGCCTTCGGCGCCGAGGAGACGGCGCTGGCCGCGGTGACGGCGGCGGACGCGGATCTGAGGCGGCAGGACCGCCTTAACGCTTCGGTATCCGGCCTCGGCACCGGGCTGAGCTCGGCGATCGCGGGGGTGACGGTGTGGGGCGTCCTGCTGCTCGGGGTGGCCGCGACCGGGGACGGGACGCTGACCAGGGTGCCGCTGGCAGTGCTGACGCTGACCGCGCTTGCCTCCTTCGAGGCGGTCACCGCCCTGCCCGCGGCTGCGGTCCAGCTCGGGCAGGCCCGGGCGTCGGCCCGCCGGATCACGGCGGTGCTAGACGCGCCGGACCCCGTCCGTGAGCCAGTTACGCCACGGCCCCGGCCCGGCGGCCCGGTCTGGGTGGCTCTGCGCGGTGCCGAGGTCCGCTATCAGCCCGGCGGCCCGGCCGCGCTCGACGGGATCGACCTGGATCTGCCGCCAGGACGGCGCGTCGCCTTGACCGGCCCGAACGGGGCGGGCAAGTCCACGGTGGCCAGCGTGCTGCTCCGGTTCGTGGACCTGACCGCGGGCACCGTCACCCTCAACGGGCACGACCTGGCCAGCTACGCGGCTGACGACGTGCGGACGGTGATCGGCGGCTGCCCGCAGGACCCGCATATCTTCAACGCGTCCCTCCGCGACAACCTCCGCCTGGCCCGGCCAGGGGCCACCGACGAGCAACTCGCCGACGCGGCCGCGCGGGCCAGGCTGCTCGACTGGATCCGGTCGCTGCCGCTCGGCTGGGACACCCCGGTCGGCGCGCGCGGAGCGGCCCTGTCCGGCGGGCAGCGCCAGCGCCTGGCCCTGGCTCGCGCCCTGCTGGCCGACCCGGCGCTAATGATCCTGGACGAGCCCACCGCGCACCTTGACTCGGACAGCCGCCGCGCCCTGACGCGTGATCTCCTCGCCGCCACGGCCGGGCGGGCCACCCTGCTCATCACCCACGATCCCGAAGGGCTCGACCAGGTCGACGAGATCGTGGTCCTGAGTCACGGGAAGATCGTCGAACACGTCAGGAAACGGAAGCAGCCCGAATGCCAGCCGAGAGGATATCGAGGCTCAGCGCCAGGATCCAGAGGGGGAACAGCAGCTCCACCCACGGGGTGATGCCTATCCCGATCATCAGCACCACCGCACAAGCCAGTCCGGCCAGCGTGAGCCACCGGGACACGATCTGGGTGCGGCGCGCGATGGTTACCGTGGTTAGGGTGAACACCGCTGCCATCCGCATGGAGTAGACGTTCAGCAGGCTCGTGGCGACGTTGCGGTCCAGCGCCAGGGTGCCCGAGGCCGACCGCGCGGATGACGTCACGCTGGCGATGCTGGCGCCGGCCACGGCCGCGGCCACGAATATCATGCCGACGAACAGCAGGCCGCTGCCGAGGAACACGGTGGCGAAGAAGCGATCCTCGCGTTCGCCGATGCGGTCCCGCAGCACCCCGATGAACCACAAGAAGGCGATCCCGGCGAACGGGACGAGGTTGAGCCCGATGGCCACCGCGGCTCTGTGCCCGGAATCGGTCAGCCATATCCCGGCGACGGCCGGATTTGGCGGGGCCGAGAGCCTGAGCAGTGTCAGCGCGGTGATCAGGAGTACCGAGAAGATGATCCCGGCGACCGCGGCCGCCCTGGGTGTTTTCAGCGGGCCTCCGGCCCGCAGCGGATCCTCGCGCTTGGCTGCCTCGGCCATGGCTCCCCCGACCTTTCGATGCCTCGCACGGTTTTCGGCTCTGGACTCTCATGGTGATCGCGCGAGAGCGTGGCTGGCATCGCCCGGATAGAGGTATTGTCGGCCCGTCGCGGCGCTTGACTCAGCCTGCTGTCTGGGGAAAACACCCGCCGGGGGTGATGCCGCCTGGCGGAGCCCGCAAGTACCTTCCCCACCGTGACCGTGGACGTGCACCATGCGGTCTGGCCGCCTCCCGGGCTCGGCCAGTTGCTGCTCGACGCCAAGTTCGCTGTCCCGCAGCCTCGCCCGGGCTCAGTTGCCCACGCGGACCTTGTTGACGCTGCTCGTTCGAGCAAATGCAGTCTCGTCGCGGTGACGGCGCCCGCGGGCTATGGCAAGTCGACCTTCCTGGCACAGTGGGCTCGGGCAGAGGATCGCCGCAAGGCCTGGGTGTCTCTGGATCGTTTCGACGATGATCCCGCGATGCTGCTCGTCTCGCTGGCGTCCGCGTGCTGCCGGGCGGGCCTGGGCGGCGCTGACCTGGTCGCCGAAATGGGGGGTCCCGGTATATCGGTTCTTGGCCGTGCCGCGCCACGGCTGGCGTCTGCTCTGAGGGCAAGCCCGCATCCGTTCGTGCTCATGCTTGACGATCTTCACGAGCTGCGGTCACCGGCCTGCGACGACGTGCTGAGCGTGGTGATCGCGGCGATACCCTCGGGGTCTGCCTTGGTCACCTCGAGTCGTTCGGAGCAGCCGCATCTGCCGAGGCTGCGGGCCTCGGGCGAGGCGCTGGAGTTCGGGGCTGGCGACTTGGCCCTCGATGCGGCTGGCGCTCAGCGGATTTTCGCGGATGCACAGGTCAGCATCACCAGTGAACAGGCCGCCGCAATGACAGAACAGACGGAAGGCTGGCCGGCCGGCCTCCACCTCGCCGCCTTGATCGCGAAAAAGAGCGGCGGCCAGGTGCAGACTGTTTCCGGCGATGACCGGTACGTGGCCGACTATCTGTACCGCGAAACCCTGATCAGCCAGCCGGAGGACACCCAGCGGTTTTTGCGGCGAACGGCCGTCCTCGATCAGCTCTGTATTCCGCTGTGTGATGCCGTCCTCGGGTCCTCTGGCGCGGCCGGGCAGCTGCGTCACCTGGAGGCTGCCAGCTTGTTCGTGACCCCGCTGGACCGTCGGCGTGAGTGGTACCGCTACCACGCACTGTTCCGGGAGTTCCTGCTCGCCGAGCTTCGCCGCACCGAACCCGACGTCATCATGGCCTTGCACCGGCGAGCCGCTGACTGGTATGAGGCCAGCGGGTCCCCGGCACTGGCCCTCCAGCACCTATTGCAGACGACTGACTGGGACCGCTCGATGCGGCTGGCCACCGCGCTGTCCCTGCCGACATACAACGCCGGGCAGATGTCGACGGTTCAGCGGTGGATGCGCGTGATCGGTGATTCGAACATCGAGCGCTTTCCGCCACTGCGGCTACAGCTAGCCAAGGTGTGCCTGGCCGTCGCCGAGGTGGCGACGGCCCGCCAACTGCTCCGCGAGATCGACGACATCCTGAGACACCGCCCGGCGCTCGGGGCCCTGGCAAAGGAGGCCGAAGAGCTCCGCCGCGCCCTGGCGTCCAGAGGCGGCGCGGCTGGAACCGGCCGGTCGCCGCTTACCCGGGCCGAGCTCCGGCTTCTTCCCTACCTGCAAACCCACCTGACGGCGGGAGGGATCGCGGAGAGGTTGTTCGTCTCCAGCCACACGGTCAAGGCCGAGATCAAGTCGATCTATCGCAAGCTGGGCGTCTCATCGCGAGACGAGGCGGTGCAAAAAGCGACGGCCATCGGCCTGCTCGGCGGTTAGCCGGGCCCCGCCGGTGCCATCAGGACATCAGTGATCTCGTCTTCTGTGGCGCCCGCTGCCAGTGCCCTGGCGGCGCTCCACGCTCGCGAGGCCAGCGGGCATCGCCCGAGTTTGGGTAAACCGTTAGGGCGAACTCGGGCCTGCTGATCCGGCGCCGGAACACGTGGTACGTCCAGCGGTCTGCCATTTAGCCCACATGAGGGGATGCCTCGGGGCCGTCATGGGGCCATGGTGGCGCCATGACCGAGAACTATGACGTGATCATCATCGGGACCGGAGCCGGGGGAGGGACGCTCGCGCGCGGCCTCGCCGACTCCGGAAAGAAGATCCTGCTGCTGGAACGGGGCGACTACCTGCCCCGTGAGCTGGACAACTGGGACGCCAAGTCAGTGTTCGTGGACGGGAAGTACATCTCCGAGGACTCCTGGTATGACCGCAACGGCAAGGCATTCCAGCCGCAGGTGCACTACTTCGTTGGCGGGGCGACCAAGCTGTACGGTGCCGCCCTCTACCGGCTGCGGCCGCAGGATTTCGGCCAACTTGTCCACGTCGACGGGATCTCCCCGGCATGGCCGCTGTCCTACGACGACTTCGAGCCGTGGTACTCCAAGGCAGAGCAGCTCTACCAGGTGCACGGTAACGGGGGCGAGGATCCGACCGAGGGCTACCGCAGCGAGCCTTACCCATGGCCCGCTGTCTCCCATGAGCCTAGGCTGCAACGGATATTCGAGGACATGGCCAAGGCCGGCTACCATCCGTTCCACGCGCCATGTGGAATCTTGCTGAATGAGGCTGAACCGCCCGACAGCACCTGTATCCGCTGCTCGACATGCGACGGTTATCCGTGCCTCGTGCACGCCAAATCCGATGCCGAGGTGATCGCGGTCCGGCCCATCCTGAGCAAGCCGAACGTCACCATGCTCAGAAACACAGAGGTGACGAAGCTGGAGACCGACAACTCCGGGCGGACCGTCACCGGCGTCGTGGTCTCCAGGGACGGTGACCGCGAGGTCTACCAGGGTGACATCGTGGCCGTGTGCGCCGGGGCGGCCAACAGCGCCAAGCTGTTGCTCAACTCGGCCAACGAACATCATCCGAGCGGGCTCGCGAACGGCTCGGATCAGGTGGGACGCAATTACATGTTCCACAACAGCAGGACGGTCGCGGCCCTGTCTGAGGAGGAGAACCCGACCCGGTTCCAGAAGACGCTCGGGCTCAACGACTTCTACCTGGACACGCGGGACTACCAGTACCCGATGGGCAACATCCAGATGGTCGGCAAGTCCAACGCCGAGGCCATGCGGGGCGAAGAGCCGCACCTTACGTGGTTCGCGCCCGAATTTAGCCTGGACGAGGTGGCGAAGCACTCGGTGGACTGGTGGCTAAGCACCGAGGACTTGCCGGTACCCGAGAACCGGGTCACCACCGACAGGGACGGCAACATTCACCTGACCTACTCCCACACCAACCTTGAGGAGATCGACCGTTTGTACGGGGAGTTCGAGAAACTCCTCAACCACATCGGGATGGCAAAACATCATGTCCTGCACAAGAACTACTACTGCCGCATGGACATCCCACTGGGGGGCTGCGCGCACCAGGCCGGTACCTGCCGGTTCGGCACCGACCCCGCCACCTCGGTGCTGGACACCAACTGCAAGGCGCACCAACTGGACAATCTCTACGTGGTGGACACCAGCTTCTTCCCCAGCATCGGCGCGGTAAACCCGGGGCTCACCGCCATGGCCAACGCCATGCGGGTGGGTGATCACATCAAGAGCCGCTTGGCCTGAGCCGGTGTTCGAGCTCAGCCCCGCACGTCTGCTGGTCGGTCATGAGCAGCAGCCGGGTCACCGGAGCCCGCTCGGCGGGACCAGCGACAAGCCGGATCAGCGAGGCGGAGTTCCGCTCGATGTATGAGCCGCCGGGATTCATCCGGGCGGGGTGAGGTCGGATGTGACCGGGCCGATCCATGCTGGAAACCCGCGAGGGAGAAGGTGCTCATATGCAACTGCAGGAACCCGGAACGGAGCGGCCCGCGGGTCTGGGAGTGATCGGAGCGTGGCAGACGACGGTGATCGTCGGCGTCGCAACGGTCATCATCGGGCTGATCGTGAGCTTCCACCCGAGCGCTACGCTCAACGTCATCGCCGTCCTGCTCGGCTTGCTCATGATCGTTTCGGGGCTCTACCACCTGATCAGGATGTTCTCCAGTGCCGAGTCGCACCGGCTGTGGCTGGGAATCTCTGGCTTGCTGTTCATCGTGCTCGGCGTGGTGCTGATCCGCCACCTGCACCTCACGGTCGCGATCATCGGGCTGATCGTCGGCATCAGCTGGATCGTCCAGGGCCTGTCCGCGCTGGCCGGGGGCGCGGCCGCTGGCTCGCGGGCGGGACGCGGCTGGTGGATAGTCTTCGGGATCATCAGCCTCATCGGCGGAATCGTTATCGTCGCGGTCCCTGTGGCATCCGTCACCGCGCTGGCCGTCCTGGTCGGGATCTGGTTCATCGTTGAGGGCCTGGCCGAGATAGCCGGCGGCCTCATGCTCCGGCACATGATCAGTCAGTCGGCGAAGGCCAAGCTGGCGACCACCTGACCCGGCCAGGCTCAGTCACGTGGCGGTAGCTCCTCGACCTGCTTCTTGGTGATGTTGAGCCTGATCACGGGGTCTGCGGAGGTGACGACGCCGACCGGGATGGCGATCTCCCTGCGTCCCCACAGGTGGCCCTCGCGGAGAACGATGTGGGTCACCCGGTGATCGCCATGATCCACGACGAAGCCTTTCAGCTGCCCGATCAGACCGTCGGCGGCGTGCACGTGGTCGTGGCGGGCGACCTCGCCTTCGCCCTCAGGAACGTTGTCGCTGGTGACGGTTGGCGTGTGATGGCCCAGGCCCATGCCGATCCCCAGGCCGGAAGCCGAACCGCCAACCCCCATGCCGCCGACGTTGCCGTAGCCCATGACCGCGTCGGGACCGTAGCCTCCGGCGTAGCCGAGGCCCTCGACCAGCTCGATTTCCCGGGCCGGATCGAGCTGGTCGAACTCGGCCCGGGTACAGCGCAGGCTGATCTCGCCGCCCGTCGCGTCGGCCAGCTCGACAGGCACTAGCCGGCCCGCCGCCGCGTGGTGCCTGGGTTCGATGACAAGATGCGTCACGGCCCGGCGAGCCGGGTCGAAGATGGTACGGGTCAGCACGCCGCAGTGACCGTCCGAGCAGCGCGCCCTGGCCCCGAAGGTGAACTCCATCGCCATGGCCTCCACACTCCCCCGCCGGCCCGTGGCTGTAATCCCCCGCCGCGGGTGACCGGCTAGATCAGGCCGAGTTCGCGGCCCATCGCCACCGCGCCCTGGCGGTCGGACACGCCGAGTTTCCGGTAGAGCACCCGCGTGTGGGTCTTGATCGTGTTAGGCGACAGGTAGAGTTCGCGGCCGATATCGCGAAGGGACAGCGTGCCCTGGAGCATTCGCAGCACATCCTGTTCACGCCCGGTCAGCGGCTCGCCGGGCGCTTTCTGTCGTGGCCGGCCTGCGAGCCGCCGTTCCAGCCGCTCCAGCCGGGCGAACTGAGCGTCCGCGCCGTCTGGCAGCGAATCGAGCAATTGCCTGGCCTGGCCGAGAAGTTCGGCCGCTCCGGCGCGGTTACCCAAACCGGCCAGCACAGGGGCCAGCCTGAGCAGGCCCTCCAGCCTGGGCCACGGGCTGATGCCCGGCCACTTCGTGCGTATCTCGATCGCCTGCTCCAGTTCGATCCTGGCCTCACGCAAGTGCCCCTGCGCCGCGTGTACGGCGCCGACGGCCAGGTGGGCAAAGGCACTCCGCGAGGTGCCGCCGAGACCGAAGCTCGGGTTGGTCCCCAGCTCCCAGGCCTCGCGGGCCAGATCGTCGGCCTGCGCGAGCCGGCCGGCCTCCACCGCGAGCCACGTCATGACCACGGTGGCCACCAGCTGGAAGGGCGCAAGCACCTCGGGGTTGAGCCTGGCCTCCTGCGCGCGCACACCGGCGGCCTCGAATTCATCGGCCCAGTACAGCGCGGCGCTCAACGCGCCGCGGGCCGCCGAGGACCAGCGGGATTCGGTGTCGGTCTCGAGCGTGACCGCCCGCAGGCCGGCCTCGCGCATCGGCCTCAGGCCGTCGAATCCGCACATCGTCCGCAGGATCGCGGCCGAAGAGGCGAAGGACCGCATGCCGTCCGGGAGCGGCCCGGCCTCCCCGGCCGCCTCGATGGTCGGCAGGCAGCGCCGCACGACCCGGTAGTCGCCGGACAGGACCGCGGTCCAGGCCGCGCAGTGCGCCGCGAGCGGACTGGCGGCGATCCAGTCATCACCGAGTTTGCGCAGCCAGTGGCGGACGGTGGCACCCTGGCCAGAGTCGTTGTAGGCGTGAAAGTCCTCCGCGATCAGCTCGGTGGCTCCGTCGATGTCGCCGGCGGCCAGCGCGTGGGTGACCGCCTCGTCTGCTGACCCGTTGGCCCGGTGCCAGGCGCTTGCTCGCGCGTGCAAAGAGGGCACAAGGTGGGGTTCGGCCCTGGTCAGCTGACCGCGCAGAACCTGGGCGAACAGGTGGTGATAGCGGAACCATTGCCGGTTCTCGTCCAGCGGCACCACGAACAGGTTTTCCCGCTCCAGCATGTCGATGACCGCGGCCGCGTCGGCCGAACCGGTGACGGCATCGCACAACGGCGCACAGAACCGGCCCAGAATCGAGGTCCGGGTGAGGAACCTGCGGATGTCGCTCGGCTGCCGGTTGAGCACGTCCTCGACCAGGTAATCGACGATAAACCGGTTCTCGCCCGAGAACTGGCGTATGAACGCGTCCGGCGAACAGTCGCCGCGCATGGACAGCGCCGCGAGGTACAGCCCGGCGGGCCATCCTTCGGTCCGCTCGACCAGATACGACAGGTCGCGCTCGCTGACCCTGGCCGCCACAACGGCGGTTATCAACTCGGCCGCGTGCCGGAGATCGAACCGCAACTCGCGGGCCCGGATCTCCACCATCTCGCCGAGCGCGCGCATGCGGGCCAGCGGCAGCGGCGGATCGGCACGGGTGATGATGACGACCTGCACGCACGAAGGGAGATGGCTGAGCAAGCGCGCCACCTGCTCATGGCAGTCGGGTTTCTTGATCAGGTGATAGTCGTCCAGGACCAGGACGACCTGCTCCGGCAGCGCGGCCATCTCGCCGATGAGTACAGGGAGCACCGTCTGGTCGAAGTCCGGGGCCTGGCCCCGCAGCATGGCCAGGACCTTCTCGCTGTCGAACGCGGGACACGCCAGGCGCAGGGCCGATACCAGGTGCCACCACAGCCTGCCCGAGTCATTGTCGGCGCGGTCCAGTGAGACCCACGCGAACGGCCTGCGGTCGATGGGGCTGGATCGCCACTGCGCCACGAGAGTGGTCTTACCGAAGCCAGGCGGCGCGGCGACGAGGGTCAGCTTGACCTTGGTGCCGGCCAGGTACTTGATCAGTTCCGGCCGCCTCACCCATTCTTTGCGTGCGACCGGCGGGTGAAGCTTGGTCTCGATCAGTACACCGTGGTGGCTGGCAGGTCTGGGGGCGGACTTCAGCTGCGCAGCCCTCACCCCCTCGTGTTGCTGCAGCGGCCCAGGCAGAGGGAGGTTTAATCCTAGCCCGGCCGCGGCGAGGAAAGAAACCCGTGGGCATTCCGGTGCTTTTCGGGCAAAAGCGTAATTTCGTTATACAGGCAATATATAGATAGTTGTTTCTGATTTGGCAGCACAGTAGTCGATGCCGAATAGTGGGGTGATATTGGCCCTCATCACCCCTGGCGGGTGATGCTCGGCGCGCCGGGGCGCTTCCAGCATGGGTCCGTGACCGAGTACTCGCCCGCGCCGGCTGAGCGGGACGCTGGCCTGAACACCGATGAGCGGGCCGAGCTCGAGCGGCTGCGGGCAGAGACGGCCGACCTCCGCCGTCAGGCGGAGGGCCCGGGCCGCCGGCGTCGCTTTAGCTGGCGGGCGCTGCTCGCCGTCGCGGCGATCGTGCTCGGCTGCGTGCTTGCTCCCGTGGCGGTGTTGGGCGTCTGGGCTGCCAACGAGGTCTCCGATACCGGCCGGTACGTGGCGACCGTGCAGCCACTGATTAATGACCCGGCGATCCAGAACGTCCTGACCGACAAGATCACCAATCAGATAACGAGCCGGCTCAACGTCAACGGGGTCGTCAAGCAGGCTTCCGCCAGGCCGAGAGCAAGGGGCTGACCCGGGTCAGCTTGTTGCTGACGACGTTCGGCTCGCAGATCTCGAGCTCGGTTACCGGCTTCATCCACAGCACGGTGTACTCGGTCATTACCAGTCACCCGATGGAGGTGGCCTGGCTGCAGGTCAATACGCTCGCGCACCAGGCGCTGGTCAAGGTCCTGTCCGGCCAGGGTGGCGGCGCCGTCACCGCCAGCAACGGCCAGGTCTCGCTCAACCTCGGTCCCCTCGTGGCCGTGGTCAAGGATGATCTGGTGGCGCACGGGTTCTCGCTGGCCAACAACATCCCGGCGGTCAATACCACCGTGCCGCTGTTCCAGGCCAAGGACCTGGAGAAGGCACAGGCCGGCTACCGGCTGATCACGACCCTCAAGATCGTGCTGCCGATACTGGTGCTTGTGCTCCTGGCGGCCGGGGTGTACGCGGCGCGGAACCGCCGCCGGGCCCTGATCCGAGCCGGGCTCGGCCTGGCCGCGTCCATGCTCGTCCTGGCCATCGGATTGCTGATCGCCCGCAGCATCTACCTGAGCAGCGTGCCAAGCAGCGTGCTGCCCACTGATGCCGCGGCCGCCGCGTTCGACGCGCTCGTCTACTTCATCCGGATCGGGCTGCGCGTCGTGCTGGCGGTCGGGCTTGTCGTCGCCCTCGGGGCGTTCATCACCGGTCCCTCGCGCGCGGCGGTCGGAGTCCGCTCGGGCCTGAAGTCGGGGCTGGGCTGGATCCGAGGGTTTGGCGAGCGCCGGGGCGTGTCCACCGGCCCGGTGGGCGAGTGGACCTACTTGCACCGCCGGAGCCTGCGCATCGGCGCGGTGGCGCTTGCCGCCCTGGTCTTCGTCTTCTTGGACCATCCGACCGGGCTGGCCGTGATCTTGCTTGTCGTCATCATGCTGGTGGTCCTCGGGCTGATCGAGCTGGTCGGCAGGCCTCCGGCGCCCGCTACGCCCGCCGTGCCCGCCGTGCCCGCTTGATTCGGCGGGTCCGATTCGCCGCTTCCCATCCGCCGCGGGTGACGCGATGCCTGCCGCGAGGGCGCCATCGTTGATTCAGCGATACAGCGCGGCATCCCGCCCGCGCGCGTGTGACGAAAGGACCGTGATCATGACCGCGCCCGTCAACGTGGACGTTTCCGCCAACACCAGGCAGGTTCTGGCCGGTCTGGCGCAGGGCGACCCCGATCTCCTCGCGTCGGGCCTGGAGGTACGGGCCGAGTGGAAGGCCAGGAGCGGCCTTGACGCCCGCAGCTACGCCCTGGTCAAGCTGGCCGCCCTCATAGCGCTGGACGCCCCTCCGGCCTCCTACGTCTGGCAGGTGAGCAACGCGCTGGAGGCCGGGGCCACGCCTGAAGATCTCATCGGCGTGCTGATCGCCATCGCGCCGCAGGTCGGCGGGCCGAAGCTGGTCGCGGCCGCACCCGAGCTCATGGTCGCGCTCGGCCTCAGCCTGCCAGAGGGCGTGTAGCGTCCGGCCCACCCGATGAAGTCAGGAGGTAGTGATGTTCGCTAGGCGACGCCCGTTGCTGCGCGCGGCCGTGGTGGGCGGCGGCGCGTATATGGCGGGAAAGAGCTCAGCCCGGCGCCAGGCCGAGCAGGCCCAGATGGAGGACGAGCAGAACGCCCGCATCAGCGGTCTGGAGCAACAGCAGCCGTCTTACCCGCAGGTGCCGTCCCAGCAAGCGCCTTACCAGGAGGCGCCGACCCAGGCCGCATCCTCGCCGATGATCGACCAGTTGAACCAGCTCGCGGACCTGCACCAGCAGGGTGTGCTATCCGACGAGGAATTCGCCGCGGCCAAGGCCAAGCTGTTCGGCTCCTGATCGGCGTGGGCTTATCCCGCGCCGGCGTCAGGGCTGCGGCCGGAGACAAGCTTGCCGCTCATCTTGATCGTCTTGACCGCGCCGGTCGCGCCCGCCTGCAAGGTCAACCCGATCACGAACAGGATGATGCCGAGAATGAACAGCGTGTGCGATCCGAGCATGGTCAGCCCGACCCGGCCCAGTGCGTAGGGCGGGGTGCAGATCACCGCTCCGATGAACGCGCCCACCGCGGTGGCGGTCAGCTTGTCGCGCCTCGACTGGACGGGTTTGATCCCGATCAGCCGGGACGGCACGGCGACGTAGCACACCATCATCAGCGCTACGACGATGCTCAGCGAGACGGCGAACCAGGGCGCCCCCCAGCGGGGGACGACCAGCGTGGCCAGGCCGAGAAGGATGCCGACGGCCGCGCCCCAGCCCAGGATGACGCGCAGGTGCGACCGGGCCCGGGTGAAGGCCGGCCGGATATGGGGGTGCCCGGGCTGGGTGATCGCGAACGCGAACACGGCGTTCAGGTAGAAGCTCGCCGCGGTGACCACGGCGACGCCGAGCACGAGCGGGATCACGATCGCCGGTCCGGTCAGGTCGTGAAACGACTTGCCGCGCAGCACGTGAAGCTTCAGGTCGTACATGGCGAACCAGATCCACATCGCGGGCAGGACCTGGATCAGCGTGAGCCGCCAGTTGGTGCACAGCAGCTTGACCCCGACGAAGAGCATGGCGAAGGCGCCCACGGCCAGGGCCAGAGGAGCGAGCCAGGGCCGGGAACGGCTCAGCCGCAGGATCATGTCGTCCACTACCGCCTGGTCGCTGTCCCGCACGGCCTGGACGAACTGCCCGGCTTGCGCTCGCGTGATGTGCCGCCGCCGGTGCGACCGGGCGGCACGGCCGGGCGGTCGGGGGGGACGGGCCCGGCTTGACGCGTCATCGGCGGACGATGCCACGGGCCGCTCGGATGCATTCCCTTCGATTGCCACTGTGGGATGCCCTCCACGAGCAGTTGCGCTGACAGATAAATAACCGCGGATAATCGGCGGCCGCCTCACCCAAACCGGGTGAAGCGGGGGCGGGCCTGGCGTGGAATCGTCGTGTGCATGACTGACCAGATAACCGAGCCACGGGCCCGGACAGTGAGCCGGTATCAGCTCGACTCTGACGGGTGCCGGCTAACGCCCGCCGAGCGGACCGCCCGGGGCAAGGCGGCGCGGGCGGCGGTGCCGCGGGAAAGCCACGAGGTATTCGACCCGCCATCAGACCGGCCGGACCCGATCGCGCTCCTTGAGGAGCAAGCGCGCACACGGGTCCCTGAACTGGTGCCGGTCCGCTGGGGGCGGATGATGGTGTCCCCGTTCACCTACTACCGCGGCGCGGCCCTGCCGATGGCCAGCGACCTGGCCACCACCCCGGTGTCCGGGCTGGCCGTTCAGGCCTGCGGCGACGCGCACCTGTCCAACTTCGGCCTGTTCGGTTCGGCCGAACGGCGCTTGATGTTTGACGTCAACGACTTCGACGAGACGCTGCCGGGCCCGTGGGAGTGGGATGTCAAACGGCTCGCGGCCAGCCTGGAGGTGGCCGGGCGGGACAACGAATTGACGACGAAGCAGCGCCGCGAGGTCATCATCTCCGCCGTCTCACGTTACCGGCAGGCCATGCGCGAGTTCGCCAGCATGACCAACCTGGACGTCTGGTACGCACATGCCGACATTACCGAGCTGCGGGCGCAGTTCGATTCCCAGCTCCGGGCGCGGCAGCGCAAGCTCCTTGACAAGGGCCTGGCCAAGGCGCAGACCAAGGACAGCATGCAGGCACTTGACAAGCTGACGCAGGTCGTCGATGGCCGCCCGTGCATCGTCTCCGACCCACCGCTGCTGGTCCCTATCGAGGAGCTGCTACCCGCGGAGACCGACCGGGCCGACATCGAAGATGAGCTGAAGGGCCTGATCGCCGAGTATCAGCGCACGCTGGACACCGATCGCAGGTACCTGCTCCAGCAGTTCGAATTCTGCGACGTGGCCAGAAAGGTCGTCGGGGTTGGCAGCGTCGGGACCCAGTGCTGGATCGTCCTCATGCTCGGCCGCGACCAGACCGACCCGCTGTTCTTGCAGGTCAAGGAGGCAGAAGCGTCGGTGCTCAGCCGGTTCGTTGGCGCAAGCAAATACGCCAACCAGGGCCACCGGGTGGTGGCCGGGCAGCGGCTGATGCAGGCGGCGAGCGACATCTTCCTCGGCTGGCAGCGTAACGAGGAGGGAATAGACGGGCGAGCCAGGGACTTCTACGTCCGGCAGCTTCGGGACTGGAAGTTCTCGGTCGAGATCGCGCTGCTGCGGCCCGAAGGACTGCAGATGTACGGCGCGCTGTGCGGCTGGACGCTGGCCCGGGCGCACGCCCGGTCCGGGGACCGTATCGCCATCGCCGCCTACCTGGGCGCCTCGGACGCCTTCGACAAGGCCATCGCGAGATTCGCGGTCGTTTACGCCGATCAGAACGAACGCGATTACCACACCTTGGTCGACGCGGTAAAAGCCGATCGGATAACCGCTGAGCTAGGCGTGTAATCCCTGACGCTTATGACCCGCCGGGATCTGCCCGCGCCGCCAGTCAAGTGCGCGGCCAGGACCGGCGAGAGCCGCTGGCCGATGGCGCTGGCCGTGCTGGCCGCCGCAGGCCTGCGCGCTGCCCTGCCGTCCCAGGTCAGGGATGGAGACTCCCGTTGGGCGTTCATCGTGGTTGTCGCCGCGCTGCTGGCAATTCTCGTCGTCGGCGACCCGGGTCGCATCGACCGAGATTCCGGCTGGCTGCGCCTGATGACCGGAACGCTGATCGGTTTGATCTCCGCGGTGAATGCGACCGCCGCGGCACGCCTGGTGGCCGGGATCATCGGCGCGGTCAAGTTCAGCGCCGACGCCAACGTCCTGCTGGCCAGCGGTGGTGCCATCTGGCTCAGCAACGTGATCATCTTCGGCCTGTGGTACTGGGATCTCGATCGCGGCGGGGCTGCTGCTCGCGCCCGCGGATCGGGCCATCCCCCCGCGTTCGTCTTCCCCGAGATGGCCAGCGCTCAGTATGTGAGGCCAGACTGGTATCCGAAATTCCTTGACTACCTCTTTCTCTCGTTCACTACCGCCACGGCGTTCAGCCCGACCGATGTCTCGGCCATCAAGCCGTGGGCCAAGCTCATGATGATGGCTGAGGAGGCGATCTCGCTTCTAGTCGCGATCCTCGTGGTGTCCAGGGCCGTCAATATCCTCAGGTAGCGGGCGGCCGGGCGGCTCGGGCTGGTCTGTTCCCCGGTAAGCGGAGACGAGGCGGGCCACCAGCGTGGCCAGGAATACCTGGCCGGTCAGCGCCTCCAGGACGGCGATGGCGCGGCCGCCGCTCTCGGCCGCGGTGAAGTCCCCGTACCCGAGGGTGGTGAGCGTGGTGAAGCTGAAGTACTGGAACGTCTGGGTGTTGGCGGGCTGGCTGCCGGCGAAGAAGTCAGACGTGCCAAGGTGCTCGAGGGCGGCGTAGATGGAGGCGAACATCAGCCCGGTGATCAGGTAGGCGCTCAGTGCGCCGTAGATGCTCTGGAGGGTGACCGCGGGCCTGGCCAGGACGCGGCGCACGACCATGACCGCGGCCAGCAAAAGCAGCAGCGCCTTCCACAGATCCTCGGCCGCGGTTGCGGGCCGGGAACCGTTCAGCGAAGTCCAGAACGTCACGGCCGAGCCAACGATCGTTACGGCTGCGATGATCGTCGGCCAGCGGCGAGGCAACGGCGAGGTGCGCAGCGCCATCAGCAAGATCACGGCGAACAGGACGACCTGCAGTTCGGTGGCGGACCTCGCGCCGCTGAACGCGGCAAGCAGATAGGTCCCGATGAGGACCGCCAGAAGCAGGCCGTACCGGCCGCCACGTTCTGGCGAGCCGGTACGGCCGTGGCCCGGCTGGGTCAACCGGGCCAGGATGCCCGTGTCATGACCTTGCGCACGGTTGGCTCCAGGCGCACCAGCCGGCATGGCATCGCCGGGTAATCAGGACGAGCCGCTTCCGCCGTGGAGGGCTTCCTGGAGTTGCTGCTCGCCTTCCTTCGACAGGGAGGTCTTGATCACGGTGCCGCCGTACTTGCTCATCGCCTCGAGGGCCTTGTCCGGCGTGGCCTTCTCTATCATGAGGAACAGCGCTGAGGTTCCGGGCTGGAGCGCGCCGCGCACCTGGTCCTGGAACTCCTTATCCACGCCGGACTTGGTGATCTTGCCCATGAGCGCCCCCAGCCCTGCGCCCACGGCGATCCCGAAGACCGGGACGAAGAACAGCAGGCCGAACAGCAGGCCCCAGAACATGCCCCAGGTCGCGCCGCCGCCGACCATGTGGTGGCGGGTATGCGTGTGGTATTCGCCATCTTTGTCCCGCGTGATCACGGCGATGGCGTCGGGCTGGATGATCAGGTCATTGGCCAGCCGCCGCGCCTCGTCGGCCGCTTCACTTGCGGTGGCTTCGTCCGGGTAAGCGATCGCAATCAGTTCAGCCATGACGTGCTCCCTTTCGATGGTGCCGGCTGAGTCACGCTCCACGCCATCACCTTGGCCGCCGCCGCACCCCACCCAGGACGGGTGATACACGGACCCTAAATCAGCTGAAGCTGCCGCGCGCGGCGCACCGCCTCGCCCCGATGAGCTGCGGAGAGCTTGCGGTAGATGCTACGGAGATGGGTCTTGACCGTGTTCACGGAAAGGTACATCTCGGTGGCGATCTCCGCGGTGCTGAGCATTCCCGACAAGAGAGTGAGCACCTCGCGCTCGCGTTCGCTGAGCCCTTCGACCACCAGCGGCGCCTGCTCGCAATCGTTCGTGTGTCGTTGAGGCGGGATCGCGGCCAAGGCCGCCTCGGCGGGCTCGAGCATCTCCCGGAAGGCGTGGGCCAGCCCTGGATCGCGACGCAGCACCTGCCGCATCCAAGCGTGCTCGAGGGAAAAGGGAAGCTTGACCCGCTCGGGTCTGGCCAGCTGCAGGGAGCGTTCCAGCGATCGGCGACCGCGCCTGCTGTCACCGGTGTTGTACCTGAGCCGGGCATCGACCAGCAGGCCCGCCAAGCCGAGACCCTCGGGTGCCACGGCATCCAGTGCCTGCCGGGCCGCCTGGTGATCTCCGGACGCCAGCCAGGCGTGAGCCAGCGCGACCGCGGCTTCGGGCACCGACTGCGGGTCGGCGCGTTCGGCGGCGGCCACGGCGGCCGCGATGTCTCCGGCCAGGACATGCGCTCGCGACTCGAGGATGGTCAGCCGCAGTTCGAGCCAGCCGGGCGGCGCCCAGTCCTGGCGCGCCCTGCGGATCATCTCAGACGCCGCTACGGCGCGGCCTTCGGCCAGTCGACGCTGTGCCGCGACCATGCAGGCCAGGGCGCTGGCCAGCTTGTCTGGGCAGATCCCCAGGGCGGCTTCGGCCTGTTTCAGGTGCGTATGGGCTTCTTGCATGTCACCGCGTTGCAGGTGCACGGAGGCCAGCGCGACGCTCACGGCCGAGGTGATGTGCTCGGTGACGGACTCGCTGACGCTCCCGATCACTCCCGTGACCTCGTCGGCATACCCCGCGGCGCGCCTCAGCCGACCTCGCAGGGCCTCAACCAGGGCGAGGTATCCGAGGCAGTCAGCATGGTCACGGCCTGTCTCCTGGGTGCAGGCCGCGATTCCCGCATGGAAGTCCGCCGCTGCGGCATCGAGGCGGCCCGCCCAAAGTTCCACCGCGCCGCGACCCGACAGCAACTGGACGCGAAGTCCGGGATGGCGAGCGTGCACGTCCTCGGGTAGTTGCCCGGCCAGTGCATCCGCTCGACGGGAGGCGGCCACGGCGGCCTCGAGATCTCCGGTCCGGCGGGACAGCGCGAGCCCGATCTGGGATGCCGCCAGCCGCGCCGGGATCTCGTCGGCGGCGGGCAGCCGCTCGAGGATGCTCTCGGCGGTGGTCAGCGCGACGGTACCAGTCGCCTCGAATGGCGGACCGGATAGCCCCGTCGCAGCCAGGACCAGCCACGGCTGAGGTTGCGTCCACACCCCATCCCGCGGCATCCGCCCGAACGCGTCGGCCAGTGGCTGGTTGCCGCGAGGGTCGATGAGCTGGCCCACCGCGAACTCGTCCACAACTATCCCGGCCGCGAGGGACCAATGGCCGGATTCGGCGGCGTACCGCGCTGCCTCGTTGAGCATTCCGTGGCGCTGATACCACCCGGCCGCGCGCTCGTACAAGCCAGGAAGCCGACCGCTGTCCTCGATGCGGAGCTTGAGGCGCAGCACCGCGCCAAGCAGCGAATGGTAGCGGTACCAGCCGTTGCCGATCGGCCGGACGAACGCGTTCGCCCGCGCGAGATCAAACAGGACATGAGCCGCCTGCTGGTCGCCGGAGAGCTCACAGGCGAGATCCACGTTGACGCAGTCGAGGATGCTGGTGCGCAACAGCATGTCACGTACCGGAGGCGGCTGGGCGTTGAGCACCTCGTCGACCAGATAACCGGTGATGGCGCTGGCCTCGGCCTCGAGTTCCTTCACGAATTGCTCGGGCTCGGGATGCCCGTGCAGCGAGAGCGCGGCCAGACGGATGCCGGCCACCCAACCCTCGGTCCGCCTGGTGAGGCCCTCGATCGCCGAATCGGACAAGGTGATGCCGTGGTGCGCAAGCAGCAGGCCGGACTCTTCCACGCTGAAGGCCAGGTCGTCGGCCCTGATCTCGGCAAGCTCACCGGTAAGCCGGTACCGGTGCAAGGGCAGCAACGGGTCCACCCTCGAGGCGACCACCAGATGCAGGCCTGGATGGGCGTTCCTCTGCACGTAATCCAGGCCGTCGAGGGTGGCTGGGTCGGTCAGCAGGTGCAGGTCATCGAGGACAAGTACCACGGGTGAGGCCTGCGAGGCGAGCACGGAGGCCAGCCGCACGAGGAAGACATGCTCCACGGCCTCGCGGGTGGGCCCGGGCAGGACTCGCGGCACGGTGACGCCTGCCCGCTGCAGGGCGGCGACAACATAGGACCAGAAGACCCTGGGCTTGTTGTCGTAGTCGTCGAAGGTGACCCAGGCCAGCGTGGAGGGTTCGGTCCTGGCGGCGGCCCAGGACGCGATGGCCATGGTCTTGCCGGCTCCCGGCGGCCCGGTGACCGAGGTCAACGGGCCTCGCGCGCCTTCCGCGATGAGCTTCTCGATGCGCGGGCGGGCCACGGCCCAGCCCGGTACCTCGGGCACCGTGACCTTGGACATCAAAACCGGATCGTCCGCATCGGCACGGGCCCGGACACGGGCCGCCCCTCGCACATCGGTACTGGACATCCTGGTTTCCCTCCCCCCTCATCCTTATCGCCCGTCGCTCTAGAAGTCATCCCCCAACCGGTGATCTCACCAGGGTGAGGGATTTCACCCGCCATGAGTGGGGTGCGGCATCGGATGAAGCGGGACCGTGGCGTCTTAGCCGCTGCGATTCCGAAATGCTAGAGGCCGAGGGTGCGGTGCCATCGTCTTACTATGAGATCCGGGTGTCAGGTGTTCTGCCGCCTGAGGCGCTGCTTGACTTCGACCGGCTCACCGCCTCGGTGGAGCCGGTCGAGACGGTCTTGCACGGCCCGATCGCGGACCAGGCGGCCCTGGGCGGGCTGTTGGCCAGGCTCGAGGCGTTCGGCATCCAGGTCCTTGAGATCCGTCGCCTCCACCAGCAGGATCCGCGCGTCAACGAGGACCGCCGCTTACCAGGCAATTGGCGCTCAGAATCATCCGTGGCGGGTGACGGCGGGCATGGTACGGCGCGCTGGGAACTTTCGGGGCTGAGTGGTTATCGCGCTTCCTCCTGGCCGATCCGCCGCAGGACGTCGCCGATGGCCTCGACCTCGCCGTACCGGCGGCGGATCACGTCGGCGATCAGCCCGGTCCAGCCCGTCTGGTGGAACGCCCCGATCGCGGCGCCGTTGTCGCCGTGGAAGTACTCGCTGAAGATCAGGTTGTCATGCCAGGCGGGATCGGTCTGCATGAGCTCGGTGCCGCCGAAGCATGGGCGGCGCCCGTCTGGCCCGTTCCTGAAGATCGAGATGAGCCGGTCCTGCAGGTCGACTGCCACCTTGTCCAAGGTCAGCTTCTGGCCAGACCCGGTCGGGTACTCGAGGCTGACCTCTTCGCCGAAGAACCGGTGATACCGCTCCAGCACGCTGATCATCAGGTAGTTCAGCGGGAACCAGATCGGCCCGCGCCAGTTGGAGTTGCCCCCGAACATCGGCGTGGTGGATTCGGCGGGCTCGTAGTCGATGGTCGCGGTGATGCCCTCGACGTCGAGCCGGTAGGGATGCTCGCGGTGATACGCCGAAAGGGCACGCAGACCGTGCGGCGACAAGAACTCGTTTTCATCGAACACCTTGGCGAATAGCTTCTCCAGACGGTCCACCCCGCACAAGCTGAGCAGCAGCCGCTCCCGGCCGGGCTGGCCGCGAAGCATGCCGCGCTCGCGCTGCTTTTCCCGGTCGATCAGGTCCCGGCGGCCGAAGATTTCGGCGAACTGCTTGTTGAGCGCGAGCGCGCGCTGGACATCGTCCGAGTCGATCACCGCGGCCGCCAGGGCGGGGATGATTCCCACCATGGACCGAACCCTCACCGGGACGACTTGCCCGGACGGCGTCTTGAGCCGGTCGTAGAAGAGCCCGTCGGTGTCATCCCACAGGCCGAGGTCGTCGAGCGCGTCGCTGATGGCGGCGAAGTGCTCGAGGAACTTGAGCACGAGATCCGCGGCAGGTCGCTGCCTTGACCGGTTCAAGATGGCGGCCATGGTGCCCATGGCCATGGAGTAGGCGCCCATCCAGCCGGTGGCGTCGGACTGCTCGAGGATGCCGCCCACCGGGAGGTGCGACCGGTCGATCGGGCCGATGTTGTCCAGGCCCAGGAACCCGCCCTCAAAGAGGTTGTTGCCCTCGGAGTCCTCACGGTTGACCCACCAGGCGAAGTTGACCAGCAGCTTGTCGAAGACCTTGCTGATGAAATCGATGTCGCGGGCGCCGTCGATGGCGAATACCTCAAGCGCGGCCCAGGCCTGCACCGGCGGGTTGACATCGCCGAAATCCCACTCATACGCGGGCAGCGCCCCGTTCGGATTCTGGAACCATTCCCGGCACAGCAGGATCAGCTGGTACTTGGCGAAGGCCGGGTCCACGTGGGCCAGCGCCACGCAGTGGAAGGCCAGGTCCCACGCGGCGTACCAGGGGTATTCCCACTTGTCCGGCATCGACATGATGTCGAAGGCGTCGAAGTGGCGCCACCGGGCGTTCCGCTCGGTCAGCCGCTGCTGCGGCGGCGTCGGCTGTGTCGGGTCGCCCTCGAGCCAGCGCTTCACGTCGTAGTAGAACAGCTGCTTGCTCCACAGCAGGCCGCCGAATGCCTGACGCATGACCATCGCCTCGTCGGCGCTGGCCTCCTTCGGCGTCAGGTCGGCGTAGAACTCGTCGGCCTCAGCCCGCCGCGCTGCCATCACGCGGTCGAACGCGGCGCCGAACGCGTTGGCCGCCCGCTTGGTGGTCCCCTCGCCGGGGGCAGGACGCAACCGCAGCCTCAGCTTCACCGTCTCGCCGGGCGGCACGGTGACCTTGTACCAGAAGGCGCACTTGGTCCCGGTCCGCTCGGGGTTGACGGTAGCCGCTCCGCTGATCACGTGGTCGTTGATGCCGTCCTTCGGATACGGGGTGATCGGATCCACGCCGTACAGCCGCTTGATATTCGTCTCGTTCTCGCAGAACAAGGCCGATGGCGCGACCTTGCCCGGCCCGGAGTCGGCGGCCAGCTCCATCCGGCCGACGAGCGGATGGTCGACGGCGACGGAGCCCTCGCCGGTGGCCGCCATTCCCGGCTTGGCCGCGTCGGTCTCCCACGACCAGGTATTGCGGAACCACGCGGTCGGCAGGACGTGCAGCGTGTCGGCGTCCGGGCCCGCATTGGTCACCGAGATAGCCATCAGCAGGTCATCGGGATCGGCCTTGGCGTAGTGCACCTCGACGATCCAGTACCGGTTTTCATCGAATATCCCGGTATCGACAAGTTCGTATTCGGGCTGGAAACGGTCCCGCGCCGCGTTCTGGTCGATCAGGTCCTGATATGGAAACTGGCCCTGCGGATAGTGGTAGCGCCAGCGGTTCCAGGCGTGAGAGGGGACGGCGTCGAGATACCACCAGTACTCCTTGACGTCCTCGCCGTGATTTCCCTGCGATCCGGTCAGGCCGAACGCGCGTTCCTTCAAGATCGGGTCTCGCCCGTTCCACAGGGCCAGGCTCAGGCACAGGCGCTGCTCGACGTCGCAGAACCCGGCCAGGCCGTCCTCACCCCAGCGGTAGGCGCGGGACCTGGCATGGTCGTGCGGGAAGTAGTCCCACGCGTCACCGTAGGCACTGTAGTCCTCGCGCACCGTCCCCCATTGCCGCTCGCTGACGTACGGCCCCCACCGGTACCAGTCGCCGGCCTGGCGCAGCCCGTCCTCCAGCCTGCCGAATGCCGCCACCCGATCACGTTCGGCGCCCATGGCGATTCCCTCTCTGGTGTCAAAGGCAAGATCCCTGCCTTTATAGGCACCAGGGCCATCGCGTAGATCACCCTGGACGGGTGACTCAAACGGCGTTCGGCCAACGATTATGAACGGGAGGTAAAAAGGCGATGAGGCTCAGTAGCGGCCGTGCTGTTGCTGCCAGAGGTAGTCCGCCTGCTCCCGGGCCAGGCGCCTGGCCTCATGGCGGTCCAGGTGACCGTAGCGCCCGCTGTCGAAGTGCTTGTCGACTTCCGCGGCGGCGAAGCCGGCCAGCAGTTCCTTGCCCGCCGCATGGTGCTCGACGATGCCTTCCCGCTCCCGGTGATGCTCGTACATCCGCATGGCCTCGAAGCCGGCCGCGCCGGCTAGCAGTTCGTGCGAGACCTCGTGGTTCGGCATCCTGCCGCCGTAGACCTGATCGTAAGCGCGCTCGGCCGCGAGCCTGTCGAAGAATCCCATATGCCCGAATCTAGTAGACCCGGGAGGGTGGCTCAGGCCGCGTTTGCTACTGCAGGCCGTGCAGCCGGCGTAGCTCCAGGACCTCGACGCCGAACGTCTCGAGCCTGGCGAGCAACCCGCCCAGGGCCGCCTGATCTGCGAGCGGGCCGTGCACGACGGTCTCGACCGGCTCCACCGCGGCCGTGAGCCGCTCGAAGTCAAGCAGGACCTCTGGCGGGAGAACACCCGCCACCCGGATCTCGTAGTACGAGGATGCCACACCCCGACGATGCCGCGATGGTCACGCTGCCGTATCACCCCGCGTGGATGAAGCGGCCGGCCAACCGGTGAGGCTTACTGGATCCCGGATCCGCCGAGCAACGCGGAGGGATTACATATGCGGGGTGCTTCGAAACGCGTTTGTCCGGTGGCGGCGGCCCTTCTCGTGGTCGGCTGCCTGGCGGCCGGATGCGGGGGTACGGTCACGAGCGCGGTCAACGACCTGTCGTCCAGCAGGACCGCGACTCCGGATACGACCGCGCCCACGAGTCCTGACTCGACCCCAGCCACCACCGCGGGCCCCACCGCCACGGCGACGCACACCGCGACCGCAACCGCAACCGCAACTGCAACCGCGACCGCAACCGGCACCACGACGGTGACCGCGACGGCCACGCCGACGGCGACCGCGACGCCCACACCGGCGGCCACCACACTGAGGCCGACGGCATCGCCGGATGTGACCAGGTCCGGTTCTGGGACCAGCCTCCTCTGGCTGTGGATCCTGCTGGGCGTCGTCGTGCTCGCGGGCCTGACCGCATGGATCACCCACGCGGCCCGCCGCCGCGGGGCAACCAGGGCCCACTGGCGGTCCAGGCTCATCGACGCGTATGCGAAGGGCTCGGCGCTGCACGACGCGATCAGCGTGGCCGAAGCGCCGGGAATGGTGGGCGGCGCCGACGCGGCCGCCCGGTGGTCCGACATCCAGCGCCGCGCGGACGACTTCGCCCAGACGCTCTACAGGCTGCGCGAAACGGTCCCTGACGACGGTGACCGCGCGCGGATCGACGACACGCTGGCTTCGCTGCAAGCGGTCCGCTCGGCCATGGGCGCCGAGCGGACACCGGGCGGCGCCGGCCCGCAGCAGGCCGAGGTGGTCCGCGACCGCCTGTACTCCTTCGAACAGTCCCTTCGCGCGCTCCGGGAGGGCGACAACGGATTCGCCTGACCGGTCGTTACGGACCATTCCACTTCTCGGCGTACCAGTCCTTCATCCGCTCGTTCCAGCGCCATTCGGCCGGTCGCAGCCAGGGCCAGAGCCGTCTGTGATCGATCTCCTCCACCCAGCACAGGTCGCAGCCGCCGGTTCGCTGCGCGAACGAGCTGAAGAACGCGTAAAGACCTGGATCGGAGTCGGCCACATCACGCTCGATCGCGCGCAGGACGCGCTGCTGACGTCGACGCAGGTTCACGACGCCCATGGTCATCGCGCCGGAACCGCCAGTCTTCCTCCTTTGAGGGTGAACTTGGCCGATCACCCTGATCAGGGTGAGGTGCTCGAGGTGCAGGCGCGCGACCATTCCCGGTATGGACAGTTCCCTGGTCTCCGGGTCGGCCGGTTTGCCTGTCACGCGCTCGCAGCGCTGGCTCGCCCGGCTGAGTTTCGTGCTGGCGGCCCTGGCCGTCGTGATCGTGGGCGTCTTCGCCGGGCTACTGAGCTTCGCCATGCTGGCCATCGGGCTCGCGGCCGCGGTGGTTAGCCTGGCTGCCGCGTTCTTCTTCCTGGCCCGGCGGGGCGTCTGGCGCTTGCTTTCGCTCGCGGTCTTCGTCGTGGCTCCCATCGCGGTCATCGTGATCTTCGCGTTCGGCCGGGTGCTCTGGGTGGCGGCCGCGGCCGCCGCCGCGTGGCTGCTCGCGAGCGTCACCGCGCGCGTGGCGCTGGCCGGGGACCGGGCCGACTGGCGCATGCCGGAACGTCCGGCCGACCCGCCCGCCTCGCACGCGTACCTGATCATGAATCCGAGGTCCGGCGGCGGGAAGGTGGACAGGTTCGACCTGAAGCGCAAGGCCGAAGACCTTGGCGCCGAGGTGTTCCTGATGAGCGGTCCTGAGCAGGTCGACGTGGCCGACGTGGCCAGGCAGGCCGCCGCCCGCGGCGTCGATCTGCTCGGCGTGGCCGGCGGCGACGGCACGCAGGCCCTGGTGGCCGGCGTCGCCGCCGAGCACGGCATCCCTTTCATGGTGATCAGCGCGGGCACGCGCAATCATTTCGCCCTCGATCTTGGACTGGACCGCGAAGACCCGTCGACATGCCTTGGCGCCCTGTCCGATGGCGTCGAACTGCGGGTCGACCTCGGGATCATCAACGGCCAGGTGTTCGTCAACAACGCGTCGTTCGGCGCGTACGCCGAGGTGGTCGAGACCCCGGCCTACCGCGACGACAAGCTCAACACGACGCTGAACCTTCTCCCTGACCTGCTGCAGGGCCACCGCGGAGCGCGGCTGCGCGCGCGGGCAGGCGACGTGGAGATCATAGAACCGCAGGCGCTGCTGATCGCGAACAATCCGTACGGAACCGGTGATATCGCCGGCCTGAGCCGCCGGGCGCGGCTGGATCGCGGCATCCTGGGCGTGGTCGGCGTCAAGGTGAGCAGCGCCAGGGAGGCCGTTGGCCTGCTCCGTGGCACGCGCGGAACGGGCCTGGCGGTACTGAGCACTGAGCAAATCGAGATCACCGCCGATGCACCCGAGATCCCGGTCGGCATCGACGGCGAGGCGATCATGATGCCGACGCCGGTGATCTGCACGGTCTCGCCGGGGGCGCTGCGGGTCCGGGTGCCAAGGAACCGGCCGGGCGTTCCCGCGCCTAAGCCCCAGGTGAACTGGGCCAGGCTGCGGCGCCTGGCCGCACTCCCTGAGCGATCGCAGCCGCGCGAACTTGGGGGCGCAGGTGCCAGGATCTGACGCGGCCAAGGACCGGGGCACGGCCGGGCGGATGATTCTGCCGCTGGCGCTGGCTCAGTTCATCGCCAGCTACGCGGCCACCAACATGAACGTGGCGATCAGCGCGATCGCCAAGGACCTTGACACCAGCGTGGCTGGGGTGCAGACCGCGATCACGCTGTTCACGCTGACGATGGCCGCGCTGATGATCCCGGGCAGCAAGCTGACCGACATCTGGGGGCGCAAGCGGTGCTTCGTCCTCGGGCTGATCGTTTACGGGATCGGCGGCCTGCTGGCGCTGCTGTCGTTCGGGCTGCCGCAGCTGATCATCGGCTACTCGCTGCTCGAGGGCGTGGGCTCGGCGCTGATGATCCCGCCGATCTACATCCTGGTCACCGTGGCCTTTCCCGACATCAAGTCGCGGGCACGTTACTTCGGCGTGGTCAGCGGCGCGGGCGGCCTGGGCGCGGCGGCGGGACCGCTGATCGGCGGCGTGGTGACCAGCGCGATCAGCTGGCGCGCCTCGTTCGGGTTGCAGGTACTCGTGGTGGCCTGGATCATCCTGCTCGCCCGCCAGATCAGCGATCCGGCGCCGGACAAGCCGGGTCCGCGCTTTGACCTGACCGGTGCGGTGCTGTCCGCCGCCGGCCTGTTCTTCGTGGTCCTCGGGCTGCTGCAGTCACGGACCTACGGCTTCGGCGCATCGCGGAAGGACTTCAAGGTCGGGAGCACCGTGGTGATACCGAAGGGCTCGATCTCCCCGGTGTGGCTGTTCGTGGCCATCGGCGCGCTGTTCCTGCTGTGGTTCTTCCTGCACGTCAGGTCCTGGGAGAAGAAGGGCAGGGACGTGCTGCTGCCGCTGCGGCTGTTCCGGGACAAGGTCGCCAACCTGGGACTGGGCACTCAGGTCATCCAGTGGCTGGTCCTCCAGGGGTCGTTCTTCGTGACCTCGGTCTACCTGCAGGAGGTCAACGGGTACGACGCGATCAAGACGGGCCTGATCCTCACCCCCGGCACGATCGGGATCCTGGCCGCGTCGGCCGGCGCCGACCGCTTCGCCCGGCGCCACCCGCAGCGGTGGCTGATCATCGCGGGTTTCGCGGTCACGGCGGTCGGCATGATCTTGCTGCTCACACTGGTCAGGGCGCACGCCGGAATCTGGCGGTGGATCCCGGGACTGTTCCTGTTCGGGGCGGGCGCTGGCGTCATGCTGACTTCCTCGGTCAACGTGGTCCAGTCCAGCTTCCCCGAAAGGGATCAGGGCGAGATATCCGGCCTGTCACGGAGCGTCTCGAACCTGGGATCGTCACTGGGCACCGCGCTGGTCGGCTCCGTGCTGGTCGCAGTCAAGCTGCCCGCGGGAAAGCCGTTCGGCGTCGCCGTCGGGATCATGCTCGTGATCACGCTCATCGGCTTGGTCCTCGGTGTGCTCATCCCCCGGCAGCAAGCCGGGACGGCTCGCCCGTCCCCCTCCAAGGCGGCGGCACGTTAACTACGCATCAGGGACCCGCGGCCGGCCGCGGAGCCCGTATCAGCAGTCACCTCAGCCCCCGGAGCCCCCGGGAGCTCCGGCTGGCGGCGCGCGGGCCAGGGGTGGGGCGGGGTGTTCGGGGCGTGTGGCCCCCCAGCCCCGAAAGACGGGGGTTGTGGCCCACGCGCCCCACTTGGAAAGCGCCCGGGAATGCGCACGTGCCACACAGGCCGTACGTGCCACACAGGCCACGCAAATGCGGGGCTCGTGCCCGCGGGTGCGGAACCGGCGTGCCATGGGTAGTCCGGCGGCTACGGGCTGCGGTCGCCGCGGTCGGGCAGACTGGGACTTTCGGGTGCGAGGCTGGTCGGGCCCGCGGATTGCGGCGCGGAGATCTGGACGTCGGCTGGGGTGAGCGGGGCTGACCTGTGCAGCCCCACCGCGATGAGGGGGAACACCAGGACCGAGAGCACGCCCGCGCCGACTAGGGCGGCGGCGGTGGCGGGAAGCATGACCCCGTCCTGGCTGCCGATGTCGGCCAGCGCGATCAGCAGCGGCAGCGTGGTCCCCATGATGAACGTCATCTCCAGCCGCTGCCGGACCCCGAGCGCACGCCGGTAGACGAGCAGCGACGGCAGACCGCGCACAACCAGCAGCAATACGAAGACGAGGAGCAGGCGCAGCGGGTCCGTGGCGATCGCCTTGAGGTCCAGGGTCATCCCCGAATAGACGAAGAAGATCGGGATGAAGATCCCGTAACCGACCGCGTCGAATTTGTGCTCAAGGCCGCTCGTGTCCATCTTGAACCGCCTGGTCCAGGCGCGCAGCACCATCCCGGCCAGCAGCGCGCCGAGCACGACGTCCAGGCCGAACCGGCTGGCCACGGCGAGCAGCGTGAACAACAGGACCACGGCCCAGCGCAGCGTGGTCTGGCCGGTCGCGTCCTGGCCCTCCCGGATGATCCGCTGCACCGCCGTGCTCTTGGCCAGCCAGGGCACGGCGGTCAGGACCAGGGCAAGCACCCCGACAAGGGCCACCGAGGCAAGCGCGATGAAATGACCGCGCTTGGTCAGGAAGATCGCGATGATCAAGATCGGGAACAGCTCACCGACCGCGCCGGCCGCGAACACGTACCGGCCGAACTGGCCGCCGAGCATGTCGTTGTCTCTGAGGATGGGCAGCAGCGTACCCAGCGCGGTGGTGGTCAGCGCCAGCCCGACCGGGACGGAATCCCGGATATAGCCGGCCGCGGTCAGCCCGGCCGCCACTCCCACCGCGGCCGCGACCGAGATCAGCCAGCCAGCGATCCCCAGCTTGCCTGGCCGCTGCCGCAACAGCGCGGGGTCCAGCTCATAACCTGCCAGCAGGAACAAGAAACCGAGCCCGATGTTGGCCAGCAGCTTAATGCTGGACGTCTCGGCCAAGCCGAGCACATGCGGGCCGATCAAGATGCCGCCGACCAGGAAGATGACGACCTGCGGAATGCGCGGGCCGGGCAGGGCGGAGACCAGCAGCGGCGCGAGCGCCGCTACCAGCGCCACCGCCACCAGGTCTACCAGCCCCTGGCTAAGACCCATGATGGTCGCACGTTATGTACCCGGGTGCTCCCGAGGCATCGCCCAGCGTGGGTGATGTCTGATCGGCCCGGCGGGCGCAACGTAAGACCCATGACAGCCGAGGATCAGCGCCTGCAGGAGTCCCGGGCGGGTGTTCCGTGGCGCGCCTGGGGACCTTATCTCAGCGAGCGTCAGTGGGGGACGGTCCGGGAAGATTACAGCGACAACGGAGATGCCTGGTCATATTTCCCTCACGACCAGGCACGGTCCCGTGCCTACCGGTGGGGCGAGGATGGCATCGCCGGGATCAGCGACGACCAGCAGCGGCTTTGCCTGGCTGTCGCGCTGTGGAACGAGCGGGACCCGATCTTGAAGGAGCGCCTGTTCGGCTTGACGAATTCCGAGGGCAACCACGGGGAGGACGTCAAGGAGTACTACTTCTACGTCGACAACCTGCCGACGCACAGCTATCAGCGCTATCTCTACAAGTACCCGCAGGCTGAGTTCCCCTACAACGAGCTGGTGGCGGTGAACAGGGCCAGGAACCGCTACGAGATGGAGTTCGAGCTCATCGACACGGGCGTCTTCGACGAGGGCCGCTACTTCGATGTCGAGGTGGAGCACGCCAAGGCCGGCCCCGAGGACATTGTGTGCCGGATCACCGCACACAACCGCTCCTCGCAGGATGCCGCGCTGCACGTGCTGCCGACGCTGTGGTTCCGTAACACATGGTCCTGGCGGACCGGCGAGCCCAAGCCGCGGATCGCCCGTGTGGAGTCGGCATACCCGGCGGCCCGGGCCGACCATCACGAGCTCGGGACTTTCTACCTCTACGCCGAGCCTGAAGCGGCCCTGCTGTTCTGCGAGAACGAGACAAACCTGGAGCGGGTGTTCGGCGCCGAACCAGCGACGCCGTTCCCCAAGGACGGCATAGCCGACCACCTCCTGCAGGGCCGGGACACCGTGAATCCCGATGGTGCGGGCACCAAGGCCGCGGCGCACGTCCGGCTGGTCGTGCCCGCTGGCGGGAAGGCGTCGGTCTTGGTGCGTCTCACCCGCGAAGGGCCGGAGACTCTCGCGGTGCCGTTGGCCGGCACGGATGAGCTGATCGCCCGGCGGCGCGCGGAGGCGGACGATTTTTACGACGCGATCACGCCGCCGGCGGTGACCGACGACGCGAAGGCGGTCATGCGCCAGGCGCTGGCCGGGATGCTGTGGTCCAAGCAGTGCTATTACTTCGACGTGGACCAGTGGCTGCGTGAGCGCCACCTCCACCCGCTGCGTGCGCCGGCCCAGCGCGGGACCCGCAACGAGTCGTGGTTCCACATGTTCAACCACGACGTGGTATCGATGCCGGACAAGTGGGAGTACCCCTGGTACGCGGCATGGGACCTGGCGTTCCATTGCATACCGCTCGCGATCGTGGACCCGGACTTCGCCAAAAGCCAGATCGACCTGATGCTGTCCAGGGAGTATCTGCATCCGACCGGCCAGATGCCGGCCTACGAGTGGAATTTCAGCGACGTGAATCCGCCGGTCCATGCCTTCGCGGCCCTGTTCCTCGAGAACCTCGAGGCCGACCTGGGCCAGGTGGACCTCCAGTTCCTCCACGAGAGCTTCGAAAGGTTGCTGCTGAACTTCACCTGGTGGGTGAACCGCAAGGATCCCTCAGGCCGCAACGTGTTCGAGGGCGGCTTCCTCGGGCTGGACAACATCGGGGTGTTCGACCGCAGCGCGGCCCTGCCCACCGGCGGGCGGCTGGAGCAAGCGGACGGCACGGCCTGGATGGGCATGTTCAGCCAGCACATGCTCGAACTGGCCCTTGGCCTGCTCGAGCAGGATGAGGGTTATGAGGAGTTCGTGCTCAAGTTCGTGGCGCGTTTTTTCTGGATCGCCGCCGCCATGGATCCGATCGGGGATCACCCCGACGAGATGTGGGACGAGGAGGACGGCTTCTTCTACGACGTGCTGCGCATGCCTGACGGCGCCGGTACGCGGATCAAGGTGCGTTCACTGGTGGGCCTGCTGCCCATTTGCGCCACGACGGTGATCGACGGCGATCTGCTCGAACGCTACCCGCAGATCGCCAAGCAGGCAGGTGCCTTCGTCGAGCGCAATCAGGACCTGCTGGTCAATATCGCCGACCCGCTCGTGCCTGGCGTCCACGGCCGGCGAATCCTGTCCTTGGTCAACGAGGCCAAGTTGCGCCGCATCCTGGCTCGCATGCTTGACGAAGAACGGTTTCTCGGCCCCTACGGGATCCGCTCCATCTCCCGATGGCATCTCGATCACCCCTACGCGTTCGACGTTCACGGCGTGGAGTACCAGGTCCAGTACGAGCCTGCCGAGTCGACCACGGGGATGTTCGGCGGCAACTCCAACTGGCGCGGCCCGGTCTGGTTCCCGATCAACCTGCTGTTGATCAGGGCCCTGATCACCCATTACCGGTACTACGGCAATGACCTGAAGGTTGAATGCCCGACCGGCTCGGGGAAGATGATGACCCTGTTTGAAGTGGCACAGGAACTGGAACGACGACTCGTCGCGACGTTCCTGCGGGACGATGAGGGACGCCGTCCGGTGTATGGCGGGACCAGGCTGTTCCAGGAGGATCCGCACTGGCGCGACCTCATCTTGTTCTACGAGTACTTCCACGGCGACAACGGCGCCGGGCTCGGCGCCTCACACCAGACCGGGTGGACCGGTCTGGTGGCCAAGCTGATCCAGAGCCTGGCCCAGTTCGACGCGGATGCCGTGCTTGAGGACCGGCACTGGCCGATGGCCCGCCCGTACCGCCGCCCAACAGGGCAGGGTTGAGCCGGGAAAGGTTGAGCCGGGAAAGGTTGATTTGAGAGGGCAGCAGGCACGGGTGGCCACGCTGGCCGATGCGCTGCGCGTCGTCGGGGAACTCGGCGCCAAGACGGTCGTGCTTGACGTGGAACCCCTGGTCGCTTACTGGGACAGCGGGCAACAGAACCTTGACCGGGGAGTCGCGTCGGTGCTGGCCGAGTTTACGCAGGTGCCGGGTGTGCAGGCGGTCTGCTTCGCCACCAACTCGGCCCGGCGGCCCTCGGCCAGCCCGGACCTGCCCGGCATCCGGGCCGCCTACCTGGCCTCGGCGTCCAAGCCTTTTCGCGTCCGCCCCTACCGTGACCTGCCCAGGCCGGGGATTCTGATCGGTGATCAGGTGCTGACCGACGGCCTGCTCGCCCGGCGGCTTGGTTACACGTTCGTGGAGTACACGCCGCCAAAAACCGAAGGGGTGCCGCGCGGGCCCAGGCTGCTGGCCGAGGCCGGTCGCCTGGCCAGGCCGCTGCTGTTCAGGCGGGCTGTCATCACCCGCCGCGGGTGAAATGGACTGGCACGCAGGAGCCTGGAAGCAGTAACCACGGTCCGTTCGGAAAAAGTCTCTATGTCCTAACGGACCGTGGTATCACGGTCCTGAGCCTGGTCCCGTCACCCGTGGCGGGGTGATGTGGGGTGGCGTACGGCGTCCGATACTTCCCAGATGACCGCGAGAGAAGCCGTGCCAAGACAAGCCGCCGCGCATGTCCTGGTCCCGTCCGCTGGCGCGCCGCCACCGCTCTCGGCCATCGAGGGAATGAGCACCTTTGAGGTGCGGTGGATCCTGCCCGGCCAGCTGGATGCGGCGGTCGCCGGATGGCTCGGGCGGTTCCCCTGCGGGATGGACTCCCGCGAGGACGCCTACCTCTCCAATCCAGTCTTGCGCGGGCTGTCGGTAAAGATCCGCGCGGGACAGATGTTTGAGGTGAAGCAGTACGACGGCAGCCCGGGAATTCTCGATACCGCGGGCCGCGCCCGCGGCCGCATCGAGTCCTGGCGGAAGTGGTCGTTTCCGTTCGGGCCGCTCGGCCCGAATGATGCCGCGACGCCAGGCTGGACGGTGGTGCAGAAGAGACGGCAAATGAGCCGATTCCGGCTGGCCGGCGGGCGGCTCACGGCGGACGTTCAGCAGGTCGCCATGGAGACAGCGTGCACGGTGGAACTCACCGAGGTCCGATTGGGCGGCGAGACCTGGTGGACGCTGGGATTCGAGGCGACAGGTCCCGCCGACTTGCTCCGCAGCACGCTGGAGAGCACGGCTGCGCTGATGTTCGCCGAGCCCGTGCCGGGCGATGCGGAATTCGACATGAGCCGTTGCCAGTCCTACGTCGAGTGGCTGTCACGGCGCCGAGTACCGGCGGGTGGCGTCCAAACCCTGGAGTAAGGCAAAACCGCTCCGCGCGCCTCCGCCGTTCCCCGGCCGGCCTGTGTAAGGCTGACTGCCGCGGTTGCCGCCACCGAGGCACGGAGAACGGCAGGATGCTGGGCAGGGACCACGCGCTGAGCGGCGCGTTCGCGTTCGCGGCGCTCGGGCCGGCACTGCACGTGACCGGGCCGCACCTGGCCGCAGGCGTGCTGCTGACCGCCGGGGCGGGCGTGCTGCCGGATATTGACCACCCGGATAGCACTATCGCCCGGTCGTTCGGCTTCCTGACGCAGGCGTTCGCGTGGGTGGTGGCCCGCGTCTCCGGGGGGCACCGGCACGGTACGCACAGCCTGGTAGGCGTGACGGTTTTCGCTCTGGGAGCGCTCGCGGCCGGCAGCTATCAGCTTTCCGGGGCGCGGGCCGGCAGCCATGCCGCCTTTTCCTGGCACATGGTCCCGGCCGGGCTGTACCTGGCGCTGTTGTACTCGGCCGCGCTGCGCGCGCTGCATGTCGGCGGGCATCACGGCGACCTGATCGCCATCGGCGGTGCCGTGCTCACCTGTTACACCGGCTTTGACCTGTTCCGTATCTCCGTGGGGCACTGGCACATTCCGATGCTGGCGTTCGCGACCGCCCTTGGTTGTGCCGCGCACATCGCCGGGGACGAGCTCACGCACGGCGGGTGTCCGGTCTTCTGGCCGCTAAGCGGGCATGAGTTCCACCTCGTGCCCCGCCCGCTGCAGTTCACCACGGCCAAGATCGGCGAGAACTGGATCATGTTCCCCGTGCTCAGCGGCGCGCTCGCGCTCGCGGTCTGGCATGCCACCGGCCACCCGCTGTGAAGCCGCCTTGGTAGAACGTGAGCGTGGACACCGACTACGTCATCGTCGGCGCCGGGGCGGCCGGCTGCGTGCTGGCCAACCGGCTCTCCGAGGATCCGGAGAACCGGGTGCTGCTGCTTGAGTACGGCGGCCGCGACACCAACCCCATGCTCTACGTCCCGAAGGGGTTCTATTTCACCCTCCGCGGCGACCGCTACACCTACCACTACCCGACCCAGCCGATCGGTCCCGGCGGCAAGGCCGAGGTGTGGACGCGCGGCAAGGTGCTTGGCGGATCGACCGCGGTCAACGGGATGCAGTGGGTCCGGGGTACGGCCCCGGACTGGGACGGCCTGGCAGCACGCGGGAACCCCGCATTCGGCTGGGAGCGCGTGCTGGCCGCCTACCGGGCGATGGAAGACCACAGCCTCGGCGCTTCTGACCTGCGCGGCGCGGGCGGGCCGCTCGGGATCTCCGTGACCGAGGACGACGACGAGCTCGTCCAGGCGGTTCTCGCCTCGGCCCGGGCCAGGGGCTGGGAGCAGGTCGCCGACGTCAACGCCCACGACAGCGAGCGCATCGGGTTCACGCCGTCGACCATCCGGAACGGCCGCCGGACCAGCGCCTACAGTGCCTTCGTCCGCCCGGTCCGCAGCCGTCGCAATCTCACCGTGGCCACCAGGACCCGCGCCGGCTATCTCCTGTTCGACGGCACCCGCGTCGTCGGCGTGCGCGCCTCGAAGGGAGGGCAGACCGTGGACTACCGGGCCCGCAAGGAGGTGATCCTCAGTGCCGGGACGGTGGAGACGGCGCTGCTGCTCGAGCGCTCCGGCATCGGCCGTCCCGACGTGCTGCACCGGGCCGGCGTTGACCTGCGGGTCGAAAGCCCCAACGTCGGGGAGCGAGTCATCGAGCAGCGCGCGGTGAGCATGCAGGTCCGGCTCAATGCGAACATCGGCCCCACCCGGCGGCTCAACACCTGGCCCAGACAGGGCTGGGAGGGGTTCAAGTACCTGTTCACCCGCAGCGGTCCCGTCGCCACCGGCGGCTTCGACCTGGTCAGCCAGTTCAAGTCCTCCCCCGGCCTGGACCGGCCCGACATCCAGGGCACCTTCGTGCCGATGGCGCTCGACACCACCAGCCCGGCAATGAAGCTGGCCAGGCACTCCGGAGTCATGTTCACCGGTTACCAGATGCGCCCGTCGACGACGAGTTCGGTTCACCTCAGCGGCCGGCTGCCGGAGAACCCGCCCGTCATCAGCGCACGTTTCCTCGATGACGACGCCGACCGTACCGCCACCGCGGCGGTGCTCGGCATCGCCCGCGACGTCTTCGCCCAGGAGCCGCTTGCGGCCTACGTCCTTGACGAGGAATTCCCCGGGCCGGCCGTGTCCAGCCCCGACCAGGTAGTGCGTTACGCGCTTGAGGGCGGCTCGGGGATTTATCACGCCGTCGGCGCCAGCGCCATGGGCCCAGCGGCCGGCGATGTCGTTGACCCTCAACTGCGCGTCCGCGGTGTCACCGGGCTCCGCGTCGTCGACGCCTCCGTCCTGCCCGTCCAGGTCGCCGGCAACACCCAGGCCCCCACCATGGCCGTCGCCTGGATCGCCGGGGATCTGATCCTCGACGACTCATAGCCGGCCCGGGTTAGCGCCATCGCGTCAGCCGACGTCTACCCAGCCGAGCGTCCGCTGCACCGCCTTCTTCCAGCCGGCGTAGCCCTGGGCCCGCTGCTCGTCGGTCCATTGCGGCGTCCAGCGCTTGGACTCGTTCCAGTTCGCCCGCAACTCATCGGTCGTCGACCAGAACCCGGTGGCCAGTCCGGCCGCGTAGGCCGCGCCCAGGGCGGTGGTCTCGGTCACGACCGGGCGACTGACGGGAACGCCGAGGATGTCGGCTTGCAGCTGCATGCACAGGTCGTTTGCGGTGACGCCGCCGTCGACCTTCAGTACCTCCAGGTGCACGCCGGAGTCCTGCTCCATCGCCTCGCTGACATCCCGGCTCTGGTAGCAGATGGCCTCCAGGGTGGCGCGCGCCAGGTGGGCGTTGGTGTTGAAGCGGGAAAGCCCGACGATGGCGCCGCGCGCGTCGCTGCGCCAGTACGGCGCGAACAGGCCGGAGAACGCGGGCACGAAGTAGACGCCGCCGTTGTCCGCGACCTGCCTGGCCAGCGTTTCGGTTTCCGCCGCGCCCGAGATGATGCCCAGCTGGTCGCGCAGCCATTGCACCGCCGAACCAGTGACCGCGATCGAGCCCTCGAGCGCGTAGACCGCCTGGTGGCCGCCGAGCTGGTAGCAGACGGTCGTGAGCAGGCCGTTCTTGCTGCGCACCGGCGTCTGTCCGGTGTTGAGCAGCATGAAGTTGCCGGTTCCGTAGGTGTTCTTTGCCTCGCCCGGAGAAAAGCAAACCTGGCCGACTGTGGCGGCCTGCTGGTCGCCGAGGTCGCCGGTCAGCGGCACCCCGCCGACCGCCGCCACGCCGGTGACCGGCCCGTAGCCGCCGGGGAAAGACGACGGCCTGATCGACGGAAGCATGGCCCGCGGGATGCCGAAGAACCCGAGCAGCTCGTCATCCCAGTCCAGCGTCTCCAGGTTCATCAGCATGGTCCGGCTGGCGTTGGTCACGTCGGTGACGTGCACGCCGCCGTTGACTCCGCCGGTCAGGTTCCAGATGACCCACGTGTCGGTGGTGCCGAACACGGCCTCGCCGCGCTCGGCCCCCTCCCGCACGCCGGAAACGTTCTCCAGGATCCACTGAACCTTCCCGCCCGAGAAGTAGGTCGCGGGCGGCAGCCCGGCCCTCCGCCTGATCACGTCGCCGCGGCCGTCCCGGCCGAGCGCGCTGGCGATCCGGTCGGTGCGCGTGTCCTGCCAGACGATCGCGTTGCAGTACGGTCGCCCGGTCTTCGGGTTCCACACCACCGTGGTCTCGCGCTGGTTGGTGACCCCGAGCGCGGCCAGGTCTGAGGCGGTCAAGCGCCTGGCGTTCAGCGCGGTCTGGATCACGGTCGCAGTCCGCTCCCAGATCTCCACCGGATTGTGCTCGACCCAGCCCGCTCGCGGCAGGATCTGCTCGTGCTCAAGCTGGTACTTGCCGATCTCGTTCCCGCCATGGTCGAAGATCATGAACCGGGTGCTCGTGGTCCCCTGGTCGACGGCGGCGACGAAGTCCGGCATGGCCGTGCACTCTATCGGTTACCTGATGATGCGATCAGGCTGGTACGACGTAGGGGAAGGTGCTGGTCCGCTGTTCTTTGGTGGCGGACGGCTTGAGGCCGGACGGCACGGCGGTGTTGGTGACCAGGGACAGCATGGCTTCGGGGGCGTTGTCGGCCATCGTACGGCCGTTGCGGGCGGCGAACCCGTAGACCGCGGGAGTGCCGACCACGTAGGACAGCACGTCGGGGAACAGGTCCGCGGCCACCGTCTTGCCGTAGCCTCGCGGGTCATCGGAGGTACCAGCGGCCGCCACCACGGTGGCGATCTGCTCGCCGATGTACTCAGCCGCGGCATTGACGTCCTGCGACGGGTGGCGGGTGTTGGCCGGGTCGGAGAAGTCGGTGTCGTTCGGCCAGAAGATCGGCCACATCATCGGGTGCCCGGCCCGGTTGATCTGCCGCCAGCCGCCCGCGTCGGTGGCGAGCTTGGTGGCACACCAGACCCCGGCGCGCGAGCCGGGCCGCAGCTGGGGGTGCTGGTGGGAGACCTCAAGCACGATCGAGTCGACGGTGGTGCCGGCGAAGCTGTTCTGCGCGGTCTCTGGCCGCCACCCGGACAGGTCGGGCGCGGTCCCCGCGGCCACCGCGCCGTTGATGATGGCAAGCAGCGACAAGTCAATGTAGAAGGCGTCGGCGATCCGCCCGGCCCACAGCCTGGCGCCGTCCGCGCTGGCGGCCTGGCCGGTCCGGCCTTCCAGCACCAGGTCGCCGGCCGCGGTGTCCTCGCGCGCCTGCTGGCCGGTCAGCGCGTGCAGTCGCATCGCCTGCCGCCCGTCAGGCTCCGGTTCGCTGAAGGAGATCCGGTAGGTCAGCGTCTCGAAGTCGGCTCCGTCGAAGTGGACCTTGAGCTCATACCGCGCCTCGGGGTGGAAACCCGGCTCGGAGTGGAGGCCGTTGACGTTGGAGTTGACGTCCATGACGAACACCATGCTGCCATCGCCGGGGAAGACGTAAAGGTCGTCGATGTACAACTGGCCGGTCTTGGCCGCCAGCGGCGTGTCCAGGTGATGGGACATGACAGCGTTTCCTTTCTCGGTGATCGTGTTAGGTAAGACCCTATGCCGGGCTGATTCTCGCTTAATGAGACAGTCGGCCAGTTGTCAGGCGGCCGGAGAGTCTTCGGGCTGCCGGGCGCGGCGGCGCCCGCCGGCGTACCAGCGCCAGGCGCGCCGGCCCGCCTCGGTGAGCACGCTGACGGCCACCCCGACGCCAAGCGCGAGCAGGAGGCCGATCCACGGCTGGTGCTCGAAGGCCTTGCCGCCGAGCCGGCCAAGAAGGAACGCGTAACTCGCCCAGATGGTCCCGGCGCAGGCGGTCGCGCCGAGGAACCTGCGCCGCGGGAACCGGATCAGCCCGCAGGTGACGGTGACCGCGGTGCGCCCGCCCGGGATGAACCGGCAGGCGATGATGATGAGCATGCCGAACCGGTCAAGCGACCGCTCCGCCCAGGCGCGGCGGGCCACCCCGCGCTCCCCGGCGAACAGCCGCCGGTTCACCATCGGCCCGAACCTCTGGCCGAGAAGGTACGCGGCGTTGTCGCCCAGGAAAGCACCGAACGCGGCCAGTGCGACCAGCAGCCCGATCCTGGGGTCGGCGCTACCGGCGGTCGCCACCCCGAGCGCGATCACCACGGTCTCGCTCGGCAGCACCGGGATCAGGGCGTCCAGCGCCGGAACCAGCAGGGCGACGATGTAGGAGACCGCCGAGCCAACCTGCAGGGCGTACAGGCCTGTCATGAGGTCCAGCACATCAGGCCCGGCCGCACATCTGGCGGAGACGGCGTGGAGATTCGGTGGAGGGTCTGAAACGTACCTCCACGCCGTCTTCATCACGACAGCACGGTGGCTGCAGACCTAGCGGATTTACTGCTTTCCCGGCAAGTGTCCCGGCAAGCGGAGCGTGGCCCGCCGTGCCAGGTGTGGCCCTGAAGAATGGAGTGAATCGTGCCGACCTGGGCGTGGGTCGCGTTCATCGCGTTCGTCGTGGCGGTGCTGGCCTTGGACCTGTCCGTGTTGCACCGCCACGCCCATGAGGTGTCGCTGAAGGAAGCCGGCATCTGGAGCGCGGTGTGGGTGGTAGCCGGCCTGGGCTTCGGCGGGCTGCTGTGGGCCTGGCAGGGCGCCGCCACCGCCCAGGTGTACCTGGCCGGCTACCTGATCGAAAAAAGCCTGTCGCTCGACAACGTGTTCGTGTTCGCCGTCATCTTCGCCGCGTTCGCGATCCCGGCCCGCTACCAGCACCGTGTGCTCATGTACGGCATCATCGGCGCGCTGGTCATGCGGGCCGCGTTCATCGTGGCCGGCGTCACGCTGCTTGAGACCTTCCATCCGGTCATCTACGTCTTCGGTGCCGTCCTGCTCTACGCGGCGGTCAGGATGCTGCGCGGCGGGGTGAATCCTCAGCCCGAGCGCAACCCGGCACTGAACGTCATGCGGCGGATCCTTCCGGCCACCGAAGAACTCAAGGGCCAGCGCTTCGTCGTCCGCCACCGCGGCCGGCTGCTGGCGACCCCGCTGCTGCTGGCCCTGATCGTGGTGGAAACCACCGACGTCATCTTCGCCGCTGATTCGATCCCGGCGGTGCTTGCCGTCACGACCGACAGGTTCGTCATCTACACGTCCAACGTGTTCGCACTGCTTGGCATGCGGGCAATGTACTTCCTGCTGGCTGGGGCGGCCGCCCGGTTCCGCTACCTGCAGCCGGGGCTGGCGGTCATTCTCGCTGCCGTGGCGGTCAAGCTGCTGCTCGCCGATGTTTATGAATTCCCTGTCTGGGCCTCCCCCGCCTTCATCGTGGTCGTGCTCGCCGCCGCCGCCGTCTTGTCCATCCACGACACCCGCCGCTCTGCACACCGGGCAAGGCAGCCAGCGCCCGCCGATAACCTCGCGAAACGCCAGATGCCGGCCAGCCGACGGTTAGCCCGCCCGGCCAAGCCGGGCCAGAAGCTGCTCTAGGCGCTCCATCGACACGTTGATGCCCTCGGCAAAGTTGGACTGCAGCGCCTCATCACGGTCTGCTACCGACTGGAAGACGGTGTTCTGGGTCAGCACGGTCCCCTCGCCACGTTCGGTGAAGGTAACGGTGTCCATGCACACGTGGCCCGGCATTCCCTCGAATTCGACGGTCTCCACGATGGCGTCGGGCGACGGCGTGCCGTGGAAGACGCCCTTGAAGCAGTACTCATTGCCGTGGACGTCCGAGCTGATGTACCGCCACGTGCCACCGTGGCGAAGGTCAAGGTAATCAATAGTCATGGTCAGCCCGAGCGGCCCAGCCCACTGAACCAGCAGGCCAGGATCGACGTACGCGCGGAACAGCAGCTCCCGCGGTACGGCGAACTCCCTGATGACAATCACCTGCGGGACTGCGGGCTCGGCGATGATCTGCGTCTTTGCCATGGTGCGTTCCTTCCTGCGGCCCGGGTCCTCAGATGTCGACTGTCCGGGAGGTCCGGCGACGGAATCCGGGACAGTTACGGCCCGGCCAAATTCCGGCGGCTCGCGAAGATCAAAGCGGAATATGACCCAGGCAACACGTTCCACCTCAACGCCAACGTCCCGCCTTTGGGTTGATCACGTACACGTCATCGCGTTGCTGTGGCCCGCGCCGTTGCTGTGGCCCGCGCCGTTGATGTGGCCCGCGCCGTCCAGACCGAAGGCGCTGACCTGGGGTGCTGCGCCGGATCATGGTCAATGTAGCGGGGGGGTTCCAGCCACCGCAGATATTCGTGGCCATCGAGCAGGTCAATGCGGCGCGTCAGTTCGGCCAGTCCGTGGGACTGGCTCGTGTGCGCGGCGACGGCGGCTTTCTGTATGGCGCGAGCGGTGGCTGCCTCGGCGCCAAGCTCGATTACCCAGGCGCCGCGACCGCCCGGTCCCGTGCATGCCACGACCGGCACGCCTTCATGCGCGGCGGCCGTGCAGGCGACCATGGCGACGGCGGCGGCGTCGAGGTCGCCCTCCTCAGGATCGAGGACCACAAGCAGGTCCGCGCACTGCTGGCGGATGGAGCGCCGCACACGCCAGATGAGCTCCTCCCTCGGATAGCAGCGCAGTCGGCCGTCAGGGTAACTTGCCACGGTAACCGAGGAGATGCCCAAGACGTTGGCGGCCAGCTGCAGCTCCCAGGGCCTGACCGACTCCAGACGCGCGCTCCAGCTCGAGTTCAGCGGCGATGCCTCACCCCGGGTCAGGCACAGCAGGTCCAGCGAGCTGCCGCCGCGGCGGAAGACGTAGAGCAGCCCACCGAGGTCCGCCGACTCCTGCCCTGGGCGGGCCGTCACTACCAGGACGTTGCCGACAGGAGCCGACAACCCTCCGACGGAATCCAAAGGCATGGCGGCGGAAGGCGCGGTCGGTGTACAGATCATCGGGCTACTCCTCCAGGTTCGTGTCAGCCGGGAAAACGGCAGGTACCCCCAACCTCACCCAGGTGCGTGAAACTCCGGCGCAGTGATTATGGAGACCGGATGGAGATGCCTCCAGCCGGGAGTTCGCCGTTGAGCTAACGCAGGGCGCGGAGCGCCGGGCGGGTCGGGTGGGCGGTGGTCCTCCCTGATGTGCAGGTCAAGGAGCGGCTTGTTCTCGAAGCGCAGGCCACACAGGGGACAGGTCGGGTTCGTCGTGCTTGGCATCTCATCCTCCTTTGATCTGATAAAAGCTCGCCGCCGTGCAGTAGGGATGAGTTGCCTGTGGCGGTCAAATGGAGAAGCCGCCTTTCCGGCCGACCGGGTCAGGCGGCGGGCAGGGTGAGCAGCATCTCGGTGCCGCGGCTTGGCTCGCTGGCCGCGGACAGGTGGCCGCCGTGGGCCTGGGCGAGCTCAGCGGCGATCGCCAGCCCGATTCCGCTGCCGGAGACTTGCGTCGCGTACTGGCCGCGCCAGAAACGGTCGAAGATTCGCGGCAGGTCCTCGGCCGGGATGCCCACGCCCGTATCAGTGACCCTCAATACCGCGAGTGGCCCGGCCCGGCCGGTGGACGCGGTGACGCGGCCGCCAGGCGGGGTGAACTTCAGCGCGTTGGTGAGCAGGTTGGTTATCACTTGGTGCATCCAGTGCGGGTCGGCCAGCACCGGTGCCGGCGATAGCTGCTGCTGCAGCGCGATCCCCGCCGCCTCGAACCGGCGGGCCAGGCTGTCGGCGGCGTCGGCGGCGATGTCGGCCAGGTCGCAGCTGCGCCGCGCCAGGTGCAACACGGCGGCATCCGCGGCAGCCAGCGTCTGCAGGTCGGCGACCATTCGCGCCAGCCGCAACACCTCGTCGCGTAGCGAAGCCAGCTCGGCCGGGGTCGGTTCGGCCACGCCGTCGAGGAGGGCCTCGTGGCCGGCTTGGAGCACCGCGATCGGGGTGCGCAGCTCGTGAGCGAGGTCGGCGACCAGGTCCCGGCGGATCTGTTCCTGCCGGTCCAGCGTGCCCGCCATCTGGTCGAAGGCGGCCGCCAGCTCGCGGAGCTCACCGGCAGCACGGATTTCGCCGACCCGGGCGGCGCGGTCTCCGGCCGCCATGGCCCTAGTCACCGTCATCAGCCGGGCAACCGGACGGGTGATCCGCCTGGCCGTGACCAGGCCCGTAAGCAGGGCCAGCAGTGCCGCAAGCCCGGCCGCCCCGGCTATGGCCCGCAGCAGCGCGGTCTCAAGCACGCTGTCGGCGGCATTGAGTCCCGAACCGGTGGACCGTGCCACGACCGTGCCCACGTGCTGGCCGCGGACGGTGACGGAGTCGATTGTCTGCGCTCCTGTCCGGGCGGCGAAGCCATTTGAGGAAGTGACGGCATGGCCGGCCGCATCGCGGACCTGAACGTCCATGCCGGTGCGAGCGGCCAGGTCAAGGGCGGGGGAAAGGTCGGCCCCGGCCCAGGTGTCGTTCAGGTCCCATACCGCACCGGCTGCCACCGCGATCGCCCCGGTCAACTCCTGGCGCTGCTGGCTGGCCAGCGACGAGACGTCGGAGGCGGCGAACGCCGCGGTTAGCCCGGCAAGCAGCGCTACCGCCGCCAGCGCGACGCCGACGAATGCCAGCGCGAGCCGCAGCGCGAGTGTGCTGCCGCGGGCCCCGGACCCGTGCGCGGCGGCCCCGTCAGTCATCGCGGGCCAGCCCTAGGCGGTACCCGCCGCCTAGGACGGTCAGCACGATGCCGGGACGGGCAGGGTTGTCTTCGATCTTGCGGCGCAGGTTCTTCACGTGCGAGTCCACGGTGCGCTCGTAGCCTTCGAACTCATATCCACGCACGCGGTTGATCAGCTCGAACCGCGAGTACACCCGGCCCGGCACGGTCGCGAGTGCGGTCAGGATGCCCCACTCGGTCGGGGTAAGACTGGCCTCATGGCTGCGTACCGTCACCACGCGCCGCGGCTCGTCGATGACCAGTAGGCCTTCGCCGTAACTAGTCACGCCCTGCCCAGCGGCATGGGCGCCGCGGCGCAGGATCGCCTGAACCCTCAGCATCAGCTCCCGCGGGCTGAACGGCTTCGTCACGTAGTCATCGGCGCCGAGCTCAAGCCCGCCGATGCGGTCCGCCTCGGTTGTCTTGGCGGTCAGCATCACGATGGGCGTGGCCGCCGCCGCTCGCAGTTCGCGGGCCACCGTCTCGCCCGGCACGTCCGGCAAGCCGAGATCCAGTATCACCAGGTTCGGCGACGCGGTGGCGGTAAGGCTGATTGCCTCAGCCCCCGAGCCGGTGGACAACACGGTGAACCCGGCGCGCTCCAGGTAGGACCGAACAAGGTCGCGCAGCTTGCGCTCGTCCTCAACGACCAGCACCGTCGCCGCCACTGCCGCTCACCTTCTCCCATCGCTGCCGGTTAAGTTCTTTTCTGGGCATCGTGCCTCTTGCTGGTCATGACGGTCGTCCTTCTCGCTGGCCGCTTCTATGCGATGCCGCCTCGTGCTACGGGAGGCACGGTCCAAGCGGAGCAAGAGGAAGCAGACGATGGCCAGGGTGACGGCGAACGCGATCCACGGTGCCGCCACGATCAAATCGCTTCCGGTCATCTAATCGCTCCAACTGCCAGTGCCGACATTGCAAGTGCACCCGGTGATGGTGCCGTTCCGGTGAAGCCGCCATGGTGACGGTGTGGAGACGGCGGCCGGGTTACTGGCTCGGCACTGGCTATGCCGGGAACCGGTTCATTCCAGGCGGCGTGGGCAGATCTAGCTCGTCCGCGAGGGGAGACAACACCGATGGAGAACACCGTGAATGCATCCACCGCCGGGGGCAGCGCGCAGATCGTGGTCGCTGGCGCGGGCTACGCCGGGCTGCACGTCGCCTTGCGCCTGACGGCCAAGCTGCCCGACGACCCCGCGGTGGAACTGACCCTGGTCGACCAGCACGATTACCACCAGGCGATCACCGAGCTACCCCGGGTCGCCGGGGGTACCCGCGCCGCCGATGCGGTGCGCATCCCGTTCCAGGACATGCTGGCCACGAAGGTCCGTTTCGTTCAGACCGAAATCACCGGCTTCGACTTGGCCGGCCGCCGGCTCCTCAGCGGGACTGGGCCGATCGGCTGGACGCGGCTGGTGCTGGCGCTCGGCAGCCGACCCAACGACTTCGCCATCCCTGGCCTGGCCCAGCGCACGCTGTCGCTGTATTCGGCCGGCGACGCCGAGCGGGTGTGGTCGGCGGTCGACGAAGCGCTTACGTCTGCCGCGGCCGCCGCCGACCCCCGGCAACAGCGCCGCCTGGCGACCGTGGTGGTCGGCGGCGGCGGCGCCACCGGAGTCGAGCTGGCCGGTGAACTGGCCGAGGTCCTGCCCCGGGCGGCCAGCGGCCACGGCCTGGCGCCCGGCCGACCCGCCGTGCAGCTTGTCGAGGCGGGCCCTACCATCTTGGCCGACTCCTCGCCGCAGCTGATCGACAAGGCGGCCAGAATCCTTTCTGACCTGGGGGTCCAAGTCCGCACCAACGCGGCGATCGCCGCCGCGACCGAGGATGGCTTCAGGCTCACGGACGGCCAGCTGGTAGAAGGCGGAGTGTTCGTCTGGGCCGGTGGGCTGAAAGCACCCGAGCTTGTAGCCGATTCGGAGCTGCCGACCGGCCACAACGGCCGGGTCAAAGTCGACCAGTACCTGCGCGTGCTTGACCGCCCGGAGATCTACGTTGCAGGCGACCTCGCCTCGGTCACCGACCCGCGTACCGGGCACGTGCTACCCCCGCTGGCACAGGTGGCGCTGGAAGAGGGCGAGACGGTGGCCCGCAACCTGGACGCCGAGCTGAAGGGCAGGCCGCTGGAGGCGTTCGCGTTCCACGACAAGGGGTTCGTCGTCTCGGTCGGGACAAGCCGCGGGGTCGCCGACATCGCCGGCATCCAGAGCGGCGGGCGGCTGGCCCACCTACTCAAAGACGCCATCGAGTGGGAGTACCGCCAGTCCGTCCGCCACCTGCGCGGCTGGGATCCAGTCGCCAGGTAAACCGCCCGGTTCGGCTGGCCCATCCGGCGGTCGGCAGCCGGGTCGTTGGCCGCCGGTCATGGGCCGCCGGTCATGGGCCGCCGGTCATGGGCCGCCGGTCATGGGCCGCCGGTCATGGGCCGCTTCTGCGCTCAGCATGAGTCGGCGCGAAATGCTGGGGAAACGCTAGGTTCCGGCACCGCTGATGGCGCAGTGCGCCGCATACCGGGCACTCTGACTGGCGCACCGCCGGCTCAAGCCGGGCCAGGGTGTCGGCATCGAGCTTGCGCGGTTCCGGCTGAGATGGCAGCCTCAGCGGCACTCGCAATGCCAGTTCGGATACGAACCGGTTGTACTCGCCTTCGCACGCTTCGCACCGGCAGCCTTGCGCCCAGGCCAGCACCGTGCCGTGCGGCGGCAATGCGGGCGGCAGGTTGGGCCATGCGGTCATATGTCCACGGTAGGACAGCGGGACCGTTAACGCATGGTTTGACGTTCCGCTTCGCGGAGTGCGGCCTTGGTGAGGGCGCGCGCGGTGTGCACGGCGCTGTCGACGGCATCTGGCCTGCTCAGGTAGCACAGGTCGGTGAGTGTGAACAGCGCGTCGGCGCTTACCACCACCGCCAGGTCACGCCGGAGTTGCGCGAGGCCGGCCGGATCGAGCCGGCCCGCCGCGGGAGCGAGCGCGGCATCTATCAGGCCGAACCGGTGCCCGGGCCGACGCGCGGCAACCGCGGGCTTGCCGATTGACCCGGCGATCATCGCGCGGACCGCGCTCTCGTTGGCAAGCACGCCGTCGAGCAGTACCCGCGCCGCCAAGCCGATCCGCTCGACCGGGTCCGCGCTGTCCGCGACCGGCGCGAGCGCCTCATCCGGGTCCGGCCAGGTACCCTCGTCGGCTTCGAGCAGGAGCGTGACCAGATCGGGGAAGTACCGGTAGGCGGTCGCCTCGGAGACAAGCGCAGCCTTCGCGACCGACGGCATCGTGATCTCGGCTCCGGATCTGGCCAGCTCATGGACCGCCTGCACGATGGCGGCACGGGTACGCGCCTTCTGGTTCACCCTGGATCCCACTCACCTATCGTGCCCTCGCACGTCCACCTCCGTCAAACGTGCTCTCATTATGAGTGATGGCTTGCATAATTTGGCCTCAGGGCCTTAGGCTTTCGTGAGAGTCAACTCTCACAAAGGAGTCAGTCGGATGTCGACATATACCGTTCGGGCGGCCGGGATGGGGCCGGTTCGGGTCGAGGTGACCGAGTACGGCGCGGGGCGGCCGTTTCTGCTATTGCATGGCGGAGCCGGGCCGCAGTCGGTGGCCGGGTTCGGCGAGATGCTGGCCGCGACGGGATCGCGTGTGATCGTGCCGGTGCACCCCGGCTTCGGCGGGACGGCACGCCCGGAGTACCTGCACAGCCTGCGCGAGCTCGCGGCCGTCTATACCCACCTGCTCGACGAGCTGGACCTGACCGACGTGACCGTTTTCGGCAACTCGATAGGCGGCTGGATCGCGGCCGAGATGGCCGTCCACGCGAGCCCGCGGATTAGCCGCGTGGTCCTGGTCGACGCGGGCGGGCTGCAGATCGAAGAGCATCCGGCCGCCGATTTCTTCTCGCTTACGCCGGACCAGGTCACCGAGATGGCCTACTACCAGCCGGAGAGGTTCCGCGTCAATGTCGCCGCGCTGTCAGACCAGGCCAAGGCGGAGATGGCGGGCAACCGGGCCGCGTTGCAGGCCTACACTGCCGACGGCATGACCGACCCATCGCTGCTCGGCCGGCTCGGCTCGGTATCCGTCCCGGCGCTTGTGGTGTGGGGCGCGGCCGACCGCATCTACCCGCTCGAGCACGGGGAGGCGTTCGCCAAGGCCATACCCGACGCGCGGCTCGTCGTGCTAGACGAGGCCGGGCACCTTCCGCAAATGGAGGCGCCGTCGGCCCTGCTCGCGGCCGTCCTGGACTTCGCCCCGGTGAGCCAGATCCAGGTGACCGGCCCGGGCGACGGCGAGGTCGCGTTGTCCGGCCCGGTCAGCCTGCGGATACTCGAAGACGGCGGCACGACCGCGCACCGGCTCGGGCTGGCCGAGATCGTGATCGCGCCGCACACGGAGGGGCCGCCACAGCACCGGCACGGCGAGCACGACGAAGGCTTCTACGTGGTGGCCGGCACGGTTCGGTTCACCAGCGGCGACACTTGGTTCGACGCGCCCGCACGCACGCTGGTGATGGTGCCGCCCGGCGCACCGCACAGCTTCGCCAACCCCGCAGACGAACCGGCCGTAATACTGAACACGTTCACGCCGGACCTTTACATCGGCTACTTCCGCGAGCTACGCGACCAGGTGGCCGCTGGCCGGCAACCATCCGCGGAACTCATTCGCGAGACGATGCAGCATTACGCCACCTTCTAGCCCCTGCGGTACCAGGGTCCAGTCCGGGGACCCGAGCCAGGGCAGGTCACCGGGGCCCGGCGGCGTGCTGGGCGGGTTATCGTCCTGCCCGGGGCCTGGGGAGTCCGGTGTTTCGCTCATGAACCACGGCCCGTTCTGAAAATATTGATCTTGTATCGAATATGATAGCGTAAAATAGGCCTTGAAAGCCAGCGACACACTGATAATCGAGAGGAGGCTACGTGTGGGGCCGAGCAGCCCCGGCGCCAGGTCGAACGGGATCATGCCGAGCGGTGTTGCCGTTGTCGATTTCGGCCAGCGCCTCGGGCAGGTCAAGCTGGGCTGCCACTGGACAGCTGGCTACTTCACTCGCTGGCTGAGCCAGCTCAGCGCCTCGTCGGCGATCTCGCGCCAGCCGTGGTCGATGGTCAGCGAGTGGCCGCGGTCGTTGAACTCCCGCAGGTCGGTGACCGCTGGTGACTTGTGGTACAGCTTGCGGGTCGACCGGGTGATCGTCGCCGGGACCGTGTGGTCGTGGCCCCCGGCAATAAGCAGCAACGGCCCGCGGGTCTTGTTGGCCGTGTTGACCGCGGCGGGCGAGCGTCGTGACAGGTTAGCGGCGGCGGTCTCGAACAGCGGCTTGCCCGGCGAGGGGACCGTCCACCGCTGGTACAAGTCGGCGGACTCCTGCGCGGGCAGCGCGTTCCCGAAGCCGTAATGGAACTGCTCTGGGGTCAGCGCTACCGCCTTGTTGCGGTTCGCCGGGTTGCGCAACGCGACCGAGGCGACCCGCAGCGCCGACGGGGGCAGATAGACCACGCCCTTGACCGGCGCCGCGTCGATGGCTACACCCGCGGCAGCGAGATTCTGGCCCAGTAGCCGCTGGACGATCAGGCCGCCAAAGGAGTGGCCGATCACGATCGGCGGGGCGTCCAGGCCGCGGATGACCTGCGCATAGTGGTCAACGACATCGTCGATGCCCTTCCCGGCCACCTTGTCGGCGTGACTGCGGGTTTCCTCCACGGTGTCCGAGGCTCCTGGCCAGCCCGGAGCCAATGGCGCGTAGCCCGCGGTCTGGAACAGTTCCGTCCACGGCGCCCACGAGCTAGCGTGCAGCCACAGACCGTGAATGAAGACAACATGGCTGCCCGGTGGCGTCATCGTGTCCCCCTCCCTGATACCGCATCCGGCTGCTGGATCACCGGGTGCCTGAAGATTAATGTCCTACCCGCTCGCAAGCCCCGCACGCAGACCGCGCGTTTGGGCATGGTAGGCACGGCTGCGATGATTGGTGGCGTGGCGCTGCGGGTTTCCAGCCCTGTGCTCGTCGGCCGCGCCGCCGAGGCCGCCCGGCTGTGGGCGGCTTTCGAGCGGGCGCGGGCGGGCTCGCCTGCCACGGTGGTGGTGGCGGGCGAGGCCGGGGTGGGCAAGACCCGGCTGGTGGCCGAGCTGCTCGGCCGGGTGCGCGGGCAGGGGGCGCTCGCGCTGGCCGGGGGCTGCCTGGACGTCGGCGAGGGAGTGGTCGCCTACGCGCCGCTGGTCGAGGCGCTGCGATCGCTCGGCGGTGCCGTGGACCCTGGAGAGCTGGAGCGGGTGCTCGGCAGTGCTCGTGCCGAGCTGGCCCGGCTGGTGCCCGAGCTCGGCGGCCCGGACGAGGCCGGGGTCCAGGCCGCGCCGGGGGCTGGCGGGCTCATGCCCGGACGGCTGTTCGAGCTGCTGTTGGGGGTGCTGCACCGGCTCGCTGCACGCGGCCCGCTGCTGCTTGTAGTCGAGGACCTGCACTGGGCCGACCAGTCCACTCGCGACCTGCTTGGCTTTCTCGTCCGCAACCTGCGCACTGGCGTGATGCTTGTGTTGACCTACCGCTCCGATGAGCTGCACCGCCGTCACCCGCTGCGGCCGTTCCTGGCCGAGCTTGACCGCAGCGGCCGGGCCGAGCGGCTGGAGCTGGGCCGGCTGGGCCGCCGCGAGCTGGGCGAGCTGCTGGCCGGGATTGCGGGCGAGCCTGCGCCGGCTGCGCTGGTCGGGGAGATCCTGGCCCGCTCGGAAGGCAATCCGTTCTTCGCCGAGGAACTGCTGGCCGCCCAGGGCGGGGGGTCCGCGGAGCTGCCGGAGGCGCTGCGGGACCTGCTGCTGGCGCGGGTAGAGGCGCTGCCGCAGGAGACCCAGCGGGTCCTGCAGGTCGCCGCCGTGGCCGGCCGGCGGGTGGACCACCACCTGCTCGCCGAGGTCGCGGCGCAGCCGCCCGAGCGCCTGGTCGACTCGTTGCGCGAGGCGGTCGCCCACCACCTCCTTGTGGCCGATGCCGAAAGCGGTGCGTATGCCTTCCGGCACGCGCTGGTGCAGGAGGCGATCTACGACGACCTGCTGCCGGTGCAACGGCCGCCACTGCACGCCGCCTACGCTCGCGCGCTCGCCGCGCGGATCGAGGGACAGGCCGGCGCGGGCGCCGCCGACTTGGGGCGGATCGCCTACCACTGGTACGCCGCGCATGATTTGGGGCGGGCGCTGCTTGCCAGCGTGCAGGCCGGGCAGGCGGCCGAGGCGGCCTTCGCGCTGGCCGAGGCGGCGGGGCACTACGAGCGCGCGCTTGAGCTGTGGGAGCAGGCCCCCCAGGCCGCCGACAGCAGCCCGCTAGACCGCGGCGCGTTGCTGCAGCACGCGGGACAGGCGGCGAACCTGGCGGGCGAGGGCGCGCGGGCGGTCGCCCTGATCAGCCAGGCGCTAGCCGAGACCGACGACGCCGCCGAGCCGCTGCGGGCCGGGATGCTGCTTGAGCGGCTGGCCCGCTACCAGTGGGTCGCTGGCGATACCGTCGCGGCCATGGCCGCGGTGGAGCAGGCGGTCGCGGTTATTCCGGCCGATCCGCCTTCGGCCGAGCGCGCGCGGGCGCTGGCCGCGCACGGCCAGATGCTGATGCTGTGGTCCCGCAACCGGGCCGCGCAGGCCCGCTGCGAGGAGGCGGTCGCGGTGGCCAGGCAGGTCGGCGCCCGCGCGGTGGAGGGACATGCGCTCAACACCCTGGGGACGTCGCTTGGTGTCCGCGGGCACCTGGAGGCTAGCCTGGCCCTCCTCGAGCAGGCTCGCGCCATCGCAGCCGAACTCGGCGACCCGGACGACCTGTGCCGCGCCTACCACAACCTCGGCTGCACGTCCCTCGACAACGGCCGTTACGAGGAAGCCGTGCGCGCCGAGCTGGAGTGCCTGGACGTGGCACGCCGCTTCGGGGTGGCCGGCAGCTACGGGGCACTTGTTCTCGCCACCGCGGCTTGGGCGCTGGTGTGGCTCGGGCGCTGGGAGCAGGCCGAGCACCTGCTCGACGAGGCCTTCGATATCGACCTGGATCCCAACGGATCCGTCAACCCGCTGCTGGCCCGCGGCATGCACCGGCTGTGGCGCGGCGACCTGGAAGGCGCGCGGGTGGACCTGACCCGGATCCTTGAGCGGTCGAAGACGTCGCTCGACCCCCAGGACAGCGCACCCGCCTGTGCGTGGCTGGCAACGGTGGCGATCTGGGAAGGACGGCTGGAGGATGCCCGTTCCGCCGTGGCCGACGGGCTTGAGTCGGTAGCCGAGGCCGACCAGCTCGGCCTCGTGGCCCCGCTTTGCCTGGCGGGCCTGGCGGCGGAGGCTGCCATCGCCGAGCGGGCGGCCGCGCGCCGTGACGCAAAAGCTCACAACCAAGCCTCGCAGATCGCCGCCGGGCTGCTGGAACGCGCCCGCTCCGCAGCCCGGGCGGACGGGGTCGTGGTCATCGGGACGGTGCGGGCCGAGTTGGTGACCGCCGAGGCCGAATGGACGCGGGTGGCGGGGCATGGCGACCCTGATCGCTGGGCCGAGGCCGCGGCCGCCTGGGACGAGCTTGGCTGCCAGTGGCCGACGGCCTACGCCCGCTGGCGCCAGGCCGAGGCACTACTCGAGACGGGCGCCGCCCACCAGGACGCCGCTGTACCGCTGCGACAGGCGTGGGCGACCGCCCGAGAGCTCGCGGCGCGGCCGCTTCTGGCCGAGGTCGAGGTGCTGTCCCGCCGCGCCCGGATCGCACTGACGCCGGAGCCGGCGGCCACCGGTGAAGGCCAGGGCGCCGCGGCAGGGCCGGCGCCGCCGAGTGACGAGCTAGGCCTGACCCCGCGAGAGCGGGAGGTGATGGCCCTCGTGGCCGAGGGCCGCACCAACCGGCAGATCGCCGAGGCGCTGTTCATCAGCGACAAGACCGCAAGCGTGCACGTGTCCAACATCCTGGCCAAGCTCGGCGTCGCCAACCGGGCCGAGGCCGCCGCCACCGTGCACCGCCTCGGCCTCCCGGTTAGGCACGGGATATCCGGCTCCTAGGACGCCGCCACGCCGAGATACGACGCCTCGATCTGCGGCCAACGCCGCTCCAGATCCTCCGACGACCCCTCTGCGGCGACCCTGCCACCGGACAGGACGTAACCACGCTGCACGTTGCGGAAGGCCAAGTGGACATGCTGCTCGACTACCAGGACGCCGAGATGGAGCTCAGTGGTCAGCCGGCGGAGCACCGAGAACAGATCATCAACGATCTTCGGCGCCAGGCCGAGCGACATCTCGTCCGCCAGGAGGAACCGCGGCTTGCAGTACAGCGCGCGGGCCAGGCAAAGCATCTGCTGCTCACCGCCGGAAAGCACCCCGGCCCGCCTGCGGCGCACCGGCCATAGGTCGGGGAAGAACTCGAAGGCGTCCAGACCCGGATTCTTTGCCGCAACCCTCAAGTTCTCCTCGACCGTAAGGCCGTAGAACAGCGAGCGATCCTCTGGCACCTGCACCACGCCGGCACGCACTATCTGATGCGGGGCCAGCGCCCGCAGATCCCGGCCGTCCAGCTTGACCTCGCCTGCCGTCGGGTGCACCAGGCCCGAGCAGGTAAGTAGCAATGTCGATTTCCCTGCCCCGTTCGGGCCGACCAGAGCAACCAGCTCACCCGGCCGGACTCGCAGATCGACTCCGTGGAGTACAGCTATTCCACCGTAACCAGCGCTGAGGTTGGACACGGCCAAGCCTGAGTTATCGATCTCGATCGCCTCCCTGTCACGCGGTAGGGTCAGGCGGTGCGCCGAGATAGGCCCGTAGCACGTCGGGGTTCTCCCGGACCTGACCTGGCCTGCCGCCCGCGAGCAGTTTGCCGAAGTTGAGCACGTGCACGTAATCACACAGGCTGAAGATCAGGTCCATGTCGTGATCGACCAGCATGATCGTCGTGATGCCGTCGTCCACCAGCCGGCGCAGCTGGAGACCTAGCTGGCGGGTTTCGCCGACGTCTAGTCCCGCGGCAGGCTCGTCGAGCAGCAGTAGTCGTGGGCGCGCGGCAAGCGCGCGGGCGATCGAGACCAGCCGGCGAGTGCCATGCGGTAGCTCTTCAGGGAACCGGTCGATCGTCCATGCGACGCCGAGGGAATCCAGTGCGGATTCGATCCGCGAAATCGTGCTAACTGGTTTCCGGAACATGCGGCCGGCACCGGCCAGCCCATGCGGGTCGGCGTATACGAGCAGGTTCTCCCGGACCGACAGATCCCGAAACAGCTCGACCGACTGGAAAGTCCGTACGATGCCGCTCTTGCTCCGGCGGTGCGGTGGCCACCGGTCGATACTTTTACGCTCGTACCGGATGGCACCCTTGTAGGGCGCCATGCCGGCGAGCGCATCGATCAGCGTGGTCTTCCCTGCGCCGTTTGGTCCGATAAGGCCGAGGATCTTGCCCTCTTCGATGGGGAATGAGACATCGTCGAGCGCCTGGATCCCCCCGTACCTGACGGCGAGATGCTCCATCTCGAGAAGAGCCACCGCAGGGTCCTTCCGTTTCTCCGCTTCTCCCGGTTACCCGTTGCCTGGCTTCGTCCCGGTGAACCACATGACTCCGTCTGCGGAATTAATCAGGTCCGACAAAGGACCAGACTGAGTCGTAGTCACGGGGGTGTACTTGCCGTTCGTGTATTGCGCGACGGTGTTGTACGGATTCCAGATCGATGGAGTAGCCGACGTGGCCAGTGCCGGGTCCATGGGATGAGTGAGGAAGCCGGCCCAAGGCTGCTTTAGCCTCAGCTGAGCAAGCACTGATGATCTGGTGATGGGGCCTTTGATCCCGTCCAGGATGTAGAGCATGTACTCAAGCGAAGACGCAGCGACGCACGTCTGGTTGGTCAGCTCCTGGCTCGGGGCGAAAGTGCTCATTATGTGACGGTAAAGCGCGGAATCCGCACCGCTCGACGTTGGCGGAATGCACGCGAACGAGAAATAAACGCCGTTCGCGGCTGATCCTGCCGTGCTGAACACCGAGTTGACTGCGGCTGTACTGGTAGCTCCGACCTTCGCGGTGATCCCGGCCGTCCGCACAGCCTGGAACAGCCGGCCAGCGGCGCTCGCACCCACTGCCAGGATCACCGCATCAGGCTTGGCCGCGGCCACCTGTGCCATGACCGGGGTGAAGTCGGGAGCTGTCGGGTCGAAAGAGAAATAGGAGGCTGAGGTTCCGCCCAGGCCTTTCCACATTTTGGACACCGCCTGTCCGACCTCAATGCCGGCTGGCGTGTCCTCGACTACGACGGCGAGCTTGCTGGCACCAGTCGCGCGGAAGTAAACCGCCAACGACGGGTAGGAGCCTGCCGCGCCAGGGGTCGTCGGGAAGACGTACGGGCTGGTGTATTCCTGAGTGGTGATCGGCCAGCCGCCGATGCTCGCTACCTTAGCGGCAGCCATCTGCGGCAGCGCCACGTCGCCGAACGTCAGGGACGAGTTATTAACGAACGCGACGACGCCGCTTGAGAGCAGGTTGGTCATGCACTGCGTCGTCAACGCACCATTACCCTGGTCATCGCAGTTCGTGATCTGCACCGGATGGCCATGAATACCGCCGAGGTCGTCATTGATGTAGTCCTGCCAGGCTATATTGGTCGCGGCCACCTGGCTGTTGTCCCAGGCCGGATTGGTAATCGTAAGGATAGAGCCCAGCTTGATGGGCGTTCCGGTGAGTTTGCTGGCCGACGTGGATGGCTGGGAGCTCGCAGAGGATGCAGAATTAGACGAGCTACTGCATGCGCTGCACACCGCGAGGATGGCCGCTATGGCCGCCATTGTCACGCTGAAAGCTGATCTTCGGGTTTTCATTTGAGCGTTTCTTTCCTTTCCGTACCGAAAGAACGACCGACGGCGGCTACGCTGGCCGTTGTGCGTTCAGCGCCGACGGCGGACGCTGTGCGGCGTCTCGAGATGTGAGCTCGTATGACGGTACCGACGGATGCGAGCCCATCCGGGTGGAGCTGGATCGCGATGAGAAGAAGCGCTCCGCCGATGATTTCCTGGTAGGAAGTCGCCCCGTATATGGACAGCAGTTGCGAGAAGATTCCGCCGCTGACGCCGATTCCGGCGATCACGGCGCCGCCCACCATCCCGATGCCGCCGATATAGGCGAGCACGATTATGTTCAGCGACGCGAACGTGTCGAACTCGCTGGTTGCGAATACCAGCGAGTGATAAGACAGCAGGCAGCCCGCCAGGCCGGCTATCGCCGAGGCTCCGGCAAAGCCGACCAGTTTGTACCATGCGACGTTGACGCCAGACGCGATCGCCGACGCCTCGTTCTCACGCACCGCGAGCGCGCGGCGGCCGAACCTCGAGGAGCGAAGCCCGGCGACGATGCTGCCGAGCAGGACGACAATAATGAGCGTCACGAAGCCGAACTGTCGCGGAGTGAGCGCTTTACCGAACAGGGACGCCGCTTGCACGAGCGGGTATCCGGTGCTGCTGCCCAGAATGCGGGGATCGGCGAAGATCACGGTCTCGCAGATGTAGGCGGCCCCGAGCGTGACGAGAGCAAGGCTGTGCCCTCGGACCCGCATCGAAGGGAGCCCAAGCAGGATCCCGCAAAGACCGGCCGCCACGGCCGATATCACCATCACGAGCAGAAACGGGAGAGAGGCCGACAGCCGCGCCGCGATAAGCCCGCCGATTCCAGCCATTGCGAACTGGGCCAGCGATACCTGCCCGAGAAACCCGGTGACGAGCACCACCGACAGTGCGATCAGGCCACCAGCCATGGTGATGACGCCGGCCGACAGCCACGGCGCCGAGGAGAACATGATCCACAAGCCGCCGATGACGAGCGCGATCACCGGCCCGGTTGTCCGGTACCTGGGGGCAGGCGATATCGGCAGGCGCCCTTGCCGGGGATCGCCGCGAGCGGGGAGGAGACGGCCAGAGACGACGATCGCCACGATGATTACCAGTGCCGGGAAAGCCTGTGCCCGGCCGACTCCTGACCACAGTACGCTGAGCCCTGAGCCAGCGGAGTTCGCGTAAAGCTGCAGCACCGACTGCGCCATTCCGATCGCGATGCCCCCTATCACCGCGATCCAGAATGACGAGAAGCGTGCCAGCAGCGCCGCGCCGAAAACGGGCACGATAAGCAGCGTCAGAGCGTTCGCGTCAAGCCCGGCATCCGGGCTGAGCAGCACGCCTGCCAGGGCGGCCAGGGCGAAACCGAGACCCCAGGTAAGAGCGCCAAGCATTGCGGGCGACAGCCCGACAAGTTGCGCTCCCTTCTCTGTGTCCGCGACCGCGCGTATGGCCAGGCCCAGTCGCGTGCGTATCGAGAGCAAGCTGAGCACGACGGCCAGCACGACCGCGATGGCCGCGATCAGCAGCCGGTCCTCGGGAATGGCGACGCCCCACACCTGGACTATGGAATCGGGCAGGATCGGCGCTGGCGTCGTTGTGTTGACGCTGAAGAATTGAAGTGCCAGGCCCTGGAGCAATAGCAGCAGGGCGAGCGTTGCCACGATGCGTGCCAGCACGGGTGAGGTCCGCAGCTGCCGCATGACCGCAACGTAGAAGAGCCAGCCGGCGGCGATGGAGAATGCGAGCGTGACCAGGCCGGCGGCCCAGGACGGCCAGTGGGCGTTATCACGCAGGTCAAAAAAGATGAAGGCCGAGAACATGCCGACCGCACCCTGGCTGAAGTTCGGCACTCCTGTGCCGCGATAAATCGTGATGACGCCGAGCGCGAGCATGGCGTAGGCACCACCGAGGCCGAGCCCGAGCACCGCAAAGCGGACGACCTCCATTTACACGCTCACCTTTCGCTCGACCGGTCCGGTCCAGCCTGAGAGCCGGCACGCCGCCAGGCCACCCTGAGCCTGACGTTCCATCTGTGCGGACATCGCGAGTTACGTTGCCAAAATTTTCTAATATCTAACGTTCAACGTCAAGTAACAAACTCTTCACGATCTTGCATCACATGCTGCGGATACGCGTCGCGTTACCGGCCGACGCCCCTCGCACGTGGGCACGGCAGCAGGCAGTAGCGGAACGCGGGCAGCACCGGAACGCCGCTGAGACCGTGGGCGGCAGCGCTTGGGCGGTTCAGCCGTCGGTCAGCGGCGTGAGTCCCGGTCAAGGGTGTGGAGTGCCGGTCAGGGGTGTGGAGTGCCGGTCAGGGGCGTGGAGTGCCGGTCACGGGCGTGGAGATCCGGTCAGCGGGCAGGCAGCGGCGTGGAGTGCCAGCACACAAACCGCCACTGGCCGGCCAGGAAAGCCCACACGGCGCTGTAGCGCATAGCGGGATGCAATTGCATTCCGCGCGCGGTCACGTCCATCTCCGCGCGACCGGTCACGACCGCGGTGGCAGCGTGGACGCGCACGTCCTAGTCAAAACGCTGGACGGCGTTGTACCTGATCTCCCCGTCGGCAATTGGCTTCAGGTAAGAGGCCTTCGAATCGAACATCGCGTTGGAGTGGGTATAGGCCAATCCGGGCGAGAAAAGCTGCTCGAGGGTGGCCATATCCGCGTTGACCAGGGCTGCCCAGCGCAGGTCCTCCAGTTCCCTGATCTGCGCGGTGGCGTCCGCAGCGGGCTCGGGTTCAGTTGTCATGAAGCAGTTCCCGCTGCGCAGGCCGGCCGACGGCCAGTTCCAGAAGCGACTGGTAGCTCTCCGGCAACGAGCTTGGAAGCGGCTCGCGCGCCGCCGGGTCGGTCCGGTAGTGCATTGCGTTGACGTTTACCATCAGTACCTCGTCCAGTTCGTGATACTCCGAAAGCCGCGCCTGGCATTCCCCGGGCGAGCCGGCGATGACGAGCGTGTCAAGCAGCTCCTCAGGGATCGCCCGGCGCGCCTCCGCCACGTCGCCCTGGCTGACGAGTTCGCCGATCCGGTCCGCGACGGCGGCGTGGCCCTGCTGTCGCAGGAGCCGGTCATAATGCGGATGCGGCTTGCCCGCGTAGAGATTGACCACGGCGGCCCGCGCCGCGGTCCTGGCCTCCTCGCGGTCCTGCGACACCGCGGCGAACGCGGCCATCATGACCCGGAAACCGGCCCGCGGGCTGCGCTGCTTGGCCTGGCGGCTGACCGACGCGGCGAACGGCGCCGACAGCAGGCTGCCCAGGGCAAGACCGTCGGCTACGTCGGCCGCAAGGTCTGTCATGCGGGGAGATGTGGCGGCAAGGACGATCGGGATCGACGGCCGCACCGGATCGACCTGCGAGTACCAGCCGGTGGTCGAGTGGACGGCTCCCTGGAAGTCCACCCGGGCGCCGGCGCGTGCCGTGGTAACCAGCCGCAAGACCTCGACATAGTCCCGCATCTTGGCCAGCGGCCTGGATACCGGGATGCCCTGGTAACGCGCGTTTGTGACTTCGTTCCCGCTGCCGATCCCGAGCACAAGGCGGCCGCCGGTCATCTCGTCAAGGTCAACGGCTGCGATGCCGGTGAAAAGCGGCGACCGCGCATGCGCGTTCAGCACATACGGCCCGACCCTGATATGCGTGGTGGCCGCCGCAAGCGCGGCCGTCGGGACGAGCCCGGAGCGCCAGGCCTCGGCGAGGTAGACACCGGCCAGGCCGGCTTCCTCGGCCGCCCGGGCCAGGCCGCCCAGTTCGGCCAGGGTCGTCCCTCCGCCGCCGGCGACCATGAGACTCAGGTCCACCCCGATCCCTCCCTTCGCTCCGGCACGAGACTCGCGATCTGACCGCGGGGGCTCGCGTCAGTGCCCCGCCATTGTCACCTTGTCGGGATCGATCTTGATATCGATGAGCATCGGTCGGCGGCGGCCCGGGATCGCGCCCAGGGCCTCGTCGAGTTCCGCCAGGTTGCGCACCGTGAAACCCTGCCCGCCCAGCGCGGTCGCGACCGGGCCGAAGTCCGGCCAGTCGAAGGTCGAGATCGCCGGGTCCATCTCCTTGGCGCGGAACTGGATGTGCTCGGCCCCGTAGGCGCCGTCGTTCATGATGACCACCACCAGGTCCACGCCATGGCGCACGGCGGTGCTGAACTCAGCCAGGCCGCCGAGCATGAACCCGCCGTCGCCGGCAACAAGCAGGACCGGCCGGCCGGGCGCCCCGAACCATGCGCCGACGGCATTGCCCATGCCGAGGCCGATAGATCCGTAGTTGACGGTATGGACGTAAGCCGACGGATCTGGGACATGCAGCATCGTGAAACAGTTGAAGATGAACCGGCCACCGTCCAGCACCAGGGTCCGGTCGGCCGGGAACGCCGCGTCGATCCGCCGCAATGCCGTGCGCACGTCCACGGTTTCTCCGGTGCTGCGGTCGGTGTAGTTATCGGAGTAACCGGCCAGGCGATCGCTGAGTTCGGCCGACGCGAACCCGGTCGCCGGGACACCTGCCTCATCCAGCCAGGCCACGATGGCGTCGGCGGTGGTAGCAGCGTCGCCGACCACTCCGGCATCGGCAGTGGACCACCTGTTGATGCCGTCACGATCGATGTCGACCTGGACGACTCTCTTCTTCGCCAGCAGTGAGCCTTCGGCCGTTGTCCACTTGTTCAGTCCGGCACCGAAGGCGATCACGCAATCGCTGGCATTGATGGTGTCCAGGGCGACGGGATGAGCCAGCGTGCCGGCGATGCCCAGATTGAACTGCTCGCCGCGGAACAGGTCCTTTCCGCGCAGCGTGGTGGCCACCGGCGCGCCCAGACGCTCGGCCAACCTCAGCAGCGCGGCCCGCGCGGTTGGTGTACTGGCGCCTCGTCCGGCCAGGACGACCGGGCGCCGCGCCGAGGCGACGATGCCGACCGCCACGTCGAGCGCGGCCGGATCCGGGTGCACTGCCTGCGGGCCGGTCATCCGCGGGCGGACTGGCTCGTACTCGACTTCCGCCCACTGGAATTCAACCGGCACGTTGAGAACAACCGGACGTCCCTCAAGGTGGGCGCGGCGAATCGCGGTCGCCAGGTCCTGTGTAACCGTATGTGGCGCGCGTACCTGCTCGAAGCCTGCGCCGCTGGCCAGGACGACGGCGCGCTGCGGGATGTTCTGGAAGTTGTCTTTGTCGACGACCGAGGTGTCGCCGGCCAGCAGCAGGACCGGCGTGTGGTCCTTGACGCTCTCCGTGAGAGCGGTGACCGTATTGGTCAGCGCCGGGCCGTGGGTCACGGTCGCGACTCCGAGGCCTCGGGAGGTGCGCGCGTAACCATTGGCGGCCAGCACGGCCCCGGCCTCGTTGGACACCGAGTAGTAGCGGCCTTTGGCCTGCCGCTGGAAGCTGTCCATCATGTACAGGTTCGCGTCCCCGAGCACGCCGAAAATGGTGGTGACACCGTGATCGGCCAGCGAACGCGCGATCGCTTCGTGGAAGAGCATCGCTACCCCTCTCGTCCCTGGCTGGCGGCCAGGTGAAGGCCCGCCAGGTAGCCGAATACCATGGCCGGGCCGATGGTTCCGCCGGCGCCGCCGTAGGTCATGCCGAACGGTGATGCCATTACGTTGCCGGCCGCGTACAGCCCGGGGATCGGGTGGCCGTCGAGATCGATCACGCGAGCGTTCCGGTCGACCTGCGGACCGCCCTTGGTTCCGAGCGCTCCGCTCTTCACCGAGATCGCGTAGTAGGGCGGCGTGTCCAGCGGGCCCAGGGTTCCCCTGGGGTCGCCCTTATAGGCGGGATCGCCCCACCACCGGTCGTGCGCGCTCTGGCCGCGGTGGAAGTCCGGGTCCTGCCCGGCGGCGGCGTTGGCATTCCACTGTTCAATCGTGGCGCGCAAAGTTCCGGCGGGCACGCCGAGATGCTCCGCCAGCAACTCGATGCTGTCGAACCCGGGCAGCCAGTCCGGCGGGGCGTCGCTCGGCGGGTACGGGCCCACCGTTCCGTAGCGGCGCAGGTACTCATGGTCGAAGATGAGCCAGCACGGCAGGTTGGCGTAGTCGAACCTGGCCCCGTCTTCGGCGTGAAAGGCGCCGCCGAATGCGTTGTAGTTCGCAGCCTCGTTGGTGAACCGCCGACCGTTGCGGTTCACCATGATCGACCGGGCCCTGGTGCGGTCCGCGTTGATCATGACGCGGTTCATCGAGTTGATGCCCTCGGGCAGGTCCGCGGCCGGGACCCACCAGGCCTCCCGCATGTTGCCGAGCATGGCGCCGGCCTTCATGGCCATCAGCAGCCCGTCGCCGGTGTTGGTCGGGGGCGACACCTGGTGGGTAAGCGGGCCGCGCAGGAACGCCCTCTTGAGTTGTTCGTTCCATTCAAAGCCGCCGGTCGCGAGCACCACTCCGCGCCGCGCGCCGACCGTCAGTTCGCCGTCGGCCGTCTCGAGACGGACGGCGGTGACCCGCCCGTCGGCGGTGAGCAGCTCGCGAGCGCGGTGGCCGCGGAAGACCTGGATTCCCGCGTCGAGGCAGGCCAGGAACAGCCGTCCCACCAGCGCCTGCCCGCGTCCCCGCTCGTCGTGCTCCTCCCGGCGTGCCTTCTCCTGCGCGCTGACTGGCTTGGGCACCGCGGCACCGAGTGAGGTCTCGCTCATCGTGATGTGCTCGTCGGCGTAGTAGGGGGTGTGGGTGAAGGTCTTGGCCCAGTCGCCGAGGCGCTCGAACGCGAACAGCGGGCATTCGAGGGTCCGGCCCCCGCGTGGCTTCCCGCCCGGGTTCTCTGGGTGATAGTCGGGGAAGTCCGGCACCGCGTAGAACTCCATGCCGGCCTGCTTATCGAGGAACGACACCATCTCCGGGCCCGCCTCCAGGTAGGCCCGGATAAGCGTCTCGTCAAGCAGGCCGCGGGACAGCGACATCAGGTAACCGAACGCCTCTTCTGTGCTGTCGCTGACGCCGATCTCGGCCTGGTGCGGGTTGTTCGGTATCCACAGCTGACCGCCCGACCAGGCCGTCGTTCCGCCCAGCTCGCTAGACTTCTCGAACACCCCGACGGTTGCACCGCCGGACGCGGCCGTGATCGCGGCAGTGAGTCCCGCCGCGCCCGATCCAAGTATCACCACGTCGAAGTCCGCCATCGGATTCCTCTCGCCGGCTCCTCCCGGCAATGTAATTTATCTATCCCTTAACGTGCAAGGGAAAGTTTGTCTATGCTTAGCCGCGTTCAGGACGACTCGAGGCCGGGTGCACGGGTGATCAAGACGAAGCGGCGGATGCGGGTGCCGATGCTGACCGCGCCCGGCATCTTCCAGACGGTGGAGGTACCTCCTCCCGGCACCGATCTGGGCCGGGAGGAGGTCATCGTGCGCGTGCTGGCCGGCGGCATCTGCGGCAGCGACGCTCCGTTCTTCCGGTCGGCACTGGCCCTGGATGGCCGGTCGCCCGCTCCCCCGGGCGCTCCGCTGCACGAGATAGCCGGCGAGGTGGTGCTTTCCGCGTCCGCTGACCTGGTGCCCGGCGACAGCGTGGTCGGCTGGGCGACGAGGTTCGACGGGCTGGCCGATTATGTCGTCACCGAGGCAAGCAGCCTGCACGCTCACCAGACCGCGCTGCCGCCCGAGGAGGCCGTGCTGATGCAGCCGCTGGCCTGTGTGTTGTACGCGGTGGAGCGGCTCGGCTCCGTCGCCGGCCGGACGTGCGCGGTGCTCGGGCTCGGCCCCATCGGCCTGCTGTTCTGCCACATCCTCAAGCGGCGCGGCGCGGCCCGAGTGGTCGGGGTGGACCGGGTCGACCGCTCCGGGATCGCTTCGCGATTCGGCGTCGACGACGTCGTCTGGGCTTCCAGCCGGCACTATGCCGCGGAGGTCGCGGACCGGTCACGGCCAGATGTGATTGTCGAGGCGGTCGGTCATCAGGTTTCCACGCTGCAGGACGCGGTCAGCGCGGTGGGCGAGTGCGGTCGCATCTTCTACTTCGGAGTGCCTGACGACGACATCTACCCCATCAACATGCAGCGGCTCATCCGGAGCAATCTCACCTTGATGTCGGGCGGGACACTGGAGCGCCCGCGCGTGCTCGCGGAAGCGGAGCAGTACCTGCGGCAGTTCCCTGAGCTCGTCGGCTCGCTGATCACCCACCGGTTCGGCCGCGCCGACGTCCAGCGGGCGTTCGAGGTCGCGGTGACGCCGGCCGCCGGCCGGCTCAAGGTGGTGCTGTGTCTTGACCGGACGTCGGAGGATTCGTGACGGCAGCGGTCAGGTCTCCTGCCAGACCAGGAGCCGGCGTTCCGCCACGGTGAACAGCCAGTTGACGAACACCGAGATCACCACAAGTTCTAGGAGGATCGCGAAGACCGTGTTGATCTGGAACGACGACGAATACAGCACGATGTCCTGCCCGATGCCGTGGGTGGCGGCGATCATCTCCGAGGCTATGACGCCGAGCAACGAGTAGGTAAAGGTCAGCCGGAGGCCCGCGATCATGGTCGGCACGGCCGAGGGCAGGACCACCTTCCAGAGGATCGCTATCTTTCCCAGGCCCACGACACGTGCCATCGTCATCGCGTCATGATCGACAGACCTGACCGCCGCGCGCGCGTTCTCCGCGAGGATGAAGAAGACGATGCTGACGCCGAGCACCACCTTCGCGGTGGTGGTAAGGCCGAACCAGGCTATGAACAGCGGGGCCAGCGCGATGCGCGGGATGCTGTTGATCGGCGCCAGGAAGGGCCCGATGATGTCATTCAGCGTGTCGGTCAGGCCGAGGATAAGGCCGGCCGCCGTGCCGAGAACCGACCCGATAACAAATGTATACAGAACGGCCTCGCCGGTAGCGCCCAGGGATATGAGGTTGTGGCTGGAGGGAAGGTAGTGCACGATGGCATCCCAGATGCCGCTGGGATGACCGTAGGTGGTCGGATCGAGCCACCCGTTGGAGGTCGTGAGCTGCCAGGCGCCGAGCACCGCGGCGACCAGCGCCAGCCGGGCGAGATAGATTCCCAGCCGGTACCGCCCGCGTCGCGGGCGCGCGGCGGGCCGGACACCGGCTGCGGTCGCCCCGGTCGCCACGGTTGTCTCCACAGCCATGATCACGGCCCCCTGTCCTGGTCCGGCCGTACCTCGATGGCGCCTTCGAGCCGTTCGAACAGGCCGTGCACGGTCTCCTTGAAGGTGTCGGTGAACATCACCTCACCCAGCTGGTCAGCCCGGGGGCGCGGAAGATCGACGATCTTGTCCTGCGCCACCCGGCCTGGATTGGGCAACATGACTACGACTCGGTCGGCGAGCAGGACGGCCTCCTGCAGGTCATGGGTGACGAACACTACCGTCTTGCGCCGGTCGCCGCCCTGGTGGAGCTCCCAGATCCGCAGGAATTCGGCCTGGAGCGTCAGCTTGGTGCGGGCGTCAAGCGCCGCGAACGGCTCGTCCATCAGCAGGATTGACGGATCGGCGGCGAGCGTTCGCGCCAAGGCCACGCGCTGCCGCATACCCTGTGACAACTGCAGCCGGTACTGATTCTCACGGCCCTTCAGCCCGACGAGGTCGAGCATCTCGCTTGACCGCTGGCGTCGCCGGGCCGCGCTCCAGCGCCTGGTTTCCAGCGGCAGCTCCACGTTCTTGCGGGCGGTCCGCCACGGCAGCAGCGCGTCCCGGGCGAAGACGTAGCCGACGTCCATGTTGGGCAGTGGCGGTGGCCGCCCATCGATGAGAATCTCGCCGCCGGTCGGATGTCGAAGTCCGGCCAGCATGTTGAGCAGGGTGGTCTTGCCGCAGCCGCTCGCGCCGACGAGCGCGACGAACTGCCCGGCGGGGATCTCCAGGCTGACGTCCGCCAGCGCCGTCAGCTCGCGCGCCCGCCCGCGGCGCCCGAACCTGCCTGGCTCTCCCGCCAGGCCGAAGACCTGGCTGACGTTGCGGATGGAGATCAGGGCCTGACTGGTAGCCGCCTCGTCCCGGATCCCGTCAGCAGCGGTCGGGAGAAGGCGCGTGTCATTGCTGGTCGCAGCGGTCATGTCTTTGCCGTTCGTCCTCGTCATGACGCCTGGAATCCAGGGTGATCAGGAGGCTGGCTGCACCAGCGTGGTGTACTGGCTGGCCGTGTTGGACTTGGCGATGCCGATCTGCGAGTAGAACTCGAACGTCTTGGTCAGGACGCTCTGGGACAGGCTGGTCGAGAAATCGGCGTAGCCCTGCTGCACTACCAGCTTGGCCACCGATTGGGTCAGCCCGGTGTCAGTCGCGAGGGCGGAGGCCGAGGTGCTGAGGTTGGCCGGGTTCTTGATGAAGGCGAGCGCCTCGGTGAGCGCGTTGCAGAATCCCCTGGCAGCGCTCGGATCGCTCTTGAGCCACGACGTCTGGCCGGTCCATCCGCTGCCGTACAGCTGGTAGGTCGCTGACCCGTCCGGCATGTAGAGCAGCGGCTTGACCTCTCCCGCTGCCTCAAGTTCCTGAGTGCCCGGCGGGTTGACCTGCGCCACGTCGACGCTGCCACTCTTCAGCGCGGACAAGACGAGGTTGTTGCCGCCGCCGAGGTTGACGTATGTGACGTTGGTGACCCCGGCCGCCTTGAGCGCTGCCGCGAACAGCAGCTGCAGGCCCGAGCCGACGGGCGTCTGCACGCCGATCTTCTTCCCGTTCAGTGCCTTGAGCACGTCCTGCGAGGACGCGCCGTCGGAGGTCGACGGCAGCGAGCTGCCCTTGGCCGCGATCAGTTCGGTCTGCAGGACGCTGATGCCGCCGCAGAAGAAGGCAACCGGCTCGCCGGCCTCGGCGCCCTGCGTCAGCGTCGAGGTGGCCAGGATCCCGACCTGCGAGTGCGTCGCGATCATGGCCTGCGCGCCCTCGAGGTTGTTCGGCTGGGCCACGATCGAGACCTTGATGCCGTTCTTGGTGAAGAAGCCTTCCTGCTCGGCGATGTCCACCGGGAGGCGGTAGGACTGGCCGGGAAACTCCATGACCTGGACCTGCTGCAGGCTGCTTGCCGTGCTGGCCGCGCTGGCCGTGCCTGAAGACGACGTGGTCGTGCTGCTGCTACTGCTGCAGGCGGAAATAACGGTTATGGCGGCGACCGCGGCGGTCACCGCGGTGATTCGATGCGGGTAACCGACTTTCACTTCAATCTCCGGTGCACTCGGCGGCCTGAATGGGTAAGAGAATCTCACGTTCAACGGTAAACGTCAAGATTATGCCTGATAACACCCCGTATTTGGCCCTGCCCCATCCGGTAAGTGACCCACGCAGTGCTTCACAGCGCTCCCTAACGGACAGAGGTCTGCCCGCCATCGACCGGCAGGAGCTGACCCGTGATGAACCTGGAAGCGTCGCAGGCCAGGAAGACCATGACCGGCGCGAGGTCGCGGTCGGGGTCTCCGTAAGCCTGCCCGAGCGCAATCGAATACTCGTTCTGCCAATAGTGGGCGGCGAGCTGGCGCTCGTTCATCTGGTCCTTGGCCTGCGAGTACATCGGGGTGGCGATGGCGGGCAGGACGGCATTCACCCGGACACCGGCGTGGCCCCAGGCCGCGGCCGCGGTGCGTGTCCAGGAGTGAACGGCCCCTTTCGACGCGGAGTAGGCGGGGGCGATGGGTTCGGGACGCAGGCCGGAGATAGAGCCGAAGTTGATGATGGAGCCACGCTGGTTCGGCGCCATGTGCCGGTAGGCTGCCTGGTTGGTGAGCACTGTCCCCCGGACGTTCACCGCCATCATGCGGTCCCACTCCGCTGCCGTGACCGAGGCAGCGTCTCCCGTCTGATGGATGGCCGCGGGGTGGGCGAGCACGTCCAGCCCGCCAAGATGCTCCGCCGCCTCGTCGAAGACCCTGGTCACTTGGGCCTGGTCGCTGACGTCGGCGCGCAGGAACGTGGCTTTACCCGATCCTGGCGTCGTGAGCTGGTCGATCGTCGCCGCACCTCCCTCAGCGTCGATGTCCAGACCGACGACGTTCGCGCCGTTTGCCACATAGGCGCGCACGGTGGCCGCCCCCATGCCGCGAGCGCATCCGGTGACGATGATCCGGTATCCCGACAGCGACAAGGCTTCCTCCTTACCCTTCGCGCCGTCCGATGTCTGTCGCCTCCACCGGCTCGTCGCCGATGCCGACAGCCGGCGTTTGTCGTGCCTCGGTTCGTCGTCGCCGGAACGCCGCGAACGGCACCGTCCCGCGCCTTGAGGCCAATGCCACCGCGATCAGCAGCGCGAGCCCGTCGAACAACGGCGTCACCCAATAGGAGGCTGCCGCCGTCTTAAGCTCGATCCCCTGGACGCCGATTGCCAGCGCGTAGAGCGCGACCAGCGTGCCCCAGGCGTTGGGCCGGCTCTTTATCTGGGTGGCGCCGAAGAAGACCGCGGCGAAGACCGGGAAGATCTGGGCTTGCCCGTAGCTGGCGGAAAAGGAACTCAGGCTGCTCACCAGGATCACGCCGGCGACACCGCAGACCGCCGCCGATGCCACGAACGTGGTCCAGACGAGCCTCGCCGTGTTCACGCCGGCCAGCCGTGCCGCCTCGGCGTTGCCACCCGTTGCGTAGAGGTACCGACCCGCTGGGGTGTGTTCGAGCACGTACCAGGCGATCACGGCCAAGATCAGCAGGTACAGCACGTCGATGGGTATGCCGAGAATCTGGTACTGGCCGAATGAAATGAAGGCCGGGGACAAGCGGGCCGAGAACTCCGTGTTGCTTGACCCGAACAAGACGAAGGCCGAGAGTATCTCGCTCATGGCCAGCGTCGCGATAAAGGAGTTGACGCGCAGCCGGACCACGACGAAACCGTTGATCCAGCCGACCATGGCACAGGCGCCGACCGCGATCACCGATACAAGGACGAGGTTCGTGCCCGTGTTCGCCGACATCCAGGACACGATGAACTGCGAAAGCGACAGCAGGCCGCCGATCGATAGGTCGAAGTTGCCCGTCACAAGAGGGAGCAGCACTCCCAGGGCGAGCATTCCGACGACGACCTGCTGCGACAAGATGAGCTGGAGGCTGGTCATCGTGAAGAACGTGCCTGGCTCTATCACGGCGAAGCACACGGCAAAGACGACGGCAAGAATGATCGCACTGCCCCGCCGGAAGGTCAGCGAAAGGATCCGGACCGGCGCCGAACCAGACCAGTCATGCGTCCGGGCACTCAGATCATCGTCCATCAAAACTGTCCGGCCAGTTGGAGTGCGTCGAGTTGACTGGGGGTTGGCTCGTCGCGGGATGAGATCGCCGCGCCTACGCATCCGCCGCGCAGAACGAGGATCTGGTCGGCCACCCGGCACAGGTCCTCCGAGTCGCTCGAGATCACCAGGACCGCCGTTCCGCTCCGGGCGGCGACCCGGACCTGCTCGTAGATCACTTCCTTTGTCTGCACGTCCACGCCCTGGGTTGGCTGATCGAGGATCAGCACTTTCGGCGACAGCCGCAGCGCGCGAGCAAGCACGACCTTCTGCTGCATTCCGCCGCTGAGCAGGCCCATGGCGCGCCCGGCGACCGCGGGGTCGAGCATTAGCCTTCGGAGCCAATGCCTCACGTGGTGCGCCTCCCGCTTGCCGCTCAGCATGCCCCGGCTCCAGAAGTCAGACAGGTCAGAGATCGTGACGTTCTGGCGTGCGTCGAGCGTCTCGAACATGGCTGTCCTGGCGCGGTCGGCCGGGACAAGAACCATCCCGGCGCGGATCGAGGCCTTAGGGTTCCCCGGCGGCACGATCTGGCCGTCGACGGTGACCACCCCCGCGCGGTAACTGACGCCGAACAGCAGGCTCGCGAGCTCCTCCCGGCCCGAGCCGCTGATCCCGGTGACTCCGACGACCACGCCGGGGCCGACGTCCAGGTCGAGATGCCGCAACTCGGCACCCGCCAGGTCCCGTGCCTCCAGGCCCAGACCCGCCCGCCGCTCCCCTGGTACCCGGCCCCAGCCGGCCGCGGCCGCGCTCAAATTCGCCGGCGACTCGCCGACCATGAGCTCCACCAGGCGTCCGCGGGTCAGGACGGGCCGGTCGTAGGTGCCCACCACCTGGCCGAGCCGCAGCACGGTGATCCGGTCACAGATCTCAAGCACCTCGTCCAGGTGGTGGGAGATATACAGCACGGCCAGGCCACGGTCGCGCACGCTGCGGATCGGCTGGAATATGCGTTCCGCCTCGGCGGCCGGCAGGGCGGCCGTGACCTCGTCCAGCACGAGCATGCGCGGCGGGGTTCCCCTTGGGTCGAGCGCCCGCGCGACGGCGACGATCGTCCGCTCAGCGGGGCTGAGCGAGCCAACCGGGCTGGTCGCGCTGATGCGGTGGCCGAGTTGCCCGATCGCCGATTCCACATGACGCCGCTGCCGTGACCAGCGGATCCGGCCGCCCTTCCCGGTCACGAATCCCGTCCCGAGGGCGAAGTTGTCAGCCACCGGCAGGTCGTTGACCAGCGCGAGGTCCTGGTGTACGAACCGCAGGCCCGCTCGATGCGCGGCGTCCGCGGAGCCAAGCCGGGCCGGAAGCCCGTCGATCAGGATGCGGCCTTCCGGGTCCGGCTCGTGGAACCCCGACAGGATTTTCACGAGCGTGGATTTTCCTGATCCGTTGTGCCCTACTAGCCCGTGAATCTCGCCCCGGGAGATGTTCACCCGGACGCCATCGAGGGCGCGCTGGCCGGGAAAGGTCTTGGACAGATCCCGCACCTCTAGAAGCGCCGCCTGGCCGGCGGGATGCTGACTCATCGGCATATCTCCGGCTGCCGTCAGCCCGAGACCGGTACCTTCCACAGCTGCTCGAACTGCTGCACGGCATTGGAGAAGGGCACGTAGACGCTCGGCGCCGGATGTGCCACGTTCTGCGCGGTGATGATCTGGGTGGGCATCAGGCCGGAGAGCTCAGGGCTAACCCCCATGCCGAGTGCGAGCCGAGCCATGGCGTCGACCTGGTAAAAGGCCGACAGCGTGGTCGGCTCGCCGACCCACATCTGCTCAGCTCCCGAGCTCAGGCTGGTGAGATTCGGCTGCTGCGGATCCGATCCGTCGATGATCAGGTTCTTGTCGAGCCCGGCGCTCTTCAGGGCGCTCGCTGTCCCCGTGGACATCTCGCCGAACGCGAACTGGATCGTGTTGACGTCGCGGTGGCTCTCGATGTAGGAGACGACCTGCTGCGGCGTGGTGCCCTGGGCGAGCTGAGTGTTCGAGATATTCAGCACGTTGAACTGGCAGGACGGACAGAACTGCTTCAGCGCAGATTGGCTCGCCTGCTGCAACTGGTCAAGGACGGGGTACGACTCATCCGTCACGTACAGGATGTTCGGATGGCCTTTCCAGTAAACCGTGTTGTAGGCGGACACGAGTTTGCCCAGGAGATCCTCGAACTGGTTCCCGCCGATGTTGACGTAAACATCGTTCGACGCACCCTCGGCGGTGTCGGCCGTAAACGACTCGAACACGGGAATCTTCTTGGACTTCACCATCGCGTATGCCGTGCCCCACGTGGTTGTCGGCTCGCCTGAGATGGCGATGTAGTTGGCACCCTGCTCCACGGCCTGCGTCATTGCCGCCGAGATCGATGTGAGGTTGGTGATGTCATACGGTATGACGAGCAGCTTCCAGCCGAGCGCGCTCGTGGCCTGCTTGAAGCCGGTGGTGATGGTCGAGATGTCCGAGAGGTTCCCGGCAAGCCACGCGACGACCTTATTCTTTGGCGGCGCCCCGGTCAGCGGCGACGTGATGCCAATGCTTGTGGCCGGGTTTTCGTACTGGTTCACCAGTTGCTTCGCCGCCGCTATACCGCTCGCTGAGACCGCCGAGGCCGATGCCGTGGAGCCCGTCGCGGACGACGGCGACGAGCTTCCACACGCCGACAGGAACAGGGCGAGGGATACGCCGCCGAGGATCGCGGTGCGGCGACGCAGACTGTTGCGGCTCATGATGGGACTCCCGTTCGGGGGGGCAACTGCTCGTCTGGACATCGCTTCGCCTCCTGCAGGCGCAAGGGGAGCGGGCGTTACGGGCGGCCGACGCTGGTAATTCAGCGCTGTTGCTGGGACTTTACATACCTTGCACGATCTACGTCAAGCGTTAAATTTGTGCTAAATGATGCTGGTGCCGTCCCTCGTGCCGAGGACGCCGGGAGACCTCAAGATCTCCAAGTTGACGTATAAGGGAAGATTTGTCAGACTGAGCGCCGTACGCGGCTGGCCAGGTTATCGACCTTGTCCCGGCCAGCTTGGATGACCGCGCGTACACTCCGACCGCACCCGGCTTGGTAACCAGACATGAGCGATCTCAGCGGACGGACGGCCATCGTCACCGGGGCCGCACGCGGGCAGGGCGCGGCCGAGGCACGACGCTTTGTCCAGGCGAGCGGCCATGTCGTCGTCGCCGACATCCTCGAACCTGACGGACAAGCGCTGGCCAGGGATCTCGGCCAGCGAGCACGCTTCGTCCGGCTCGACATCACCCGCGAGGAGCATTGGACGGCTGCGCTGGCCGCGGTCAGCGACTGGCCGCCGGTCCGGGTGCTGGTCAACAACGCAGGCATCCACTGGAACCGCGACCTCGTCGACGAAACGGGCCCGGATATGGCTCGCATGCTCGAAGTGAACGTCATCGGCGCCATGCTTGGCATGAAGGCGGTCACGGCGCCGATGACCGAGGCAGGCGGCGGCTCGATCATCAACGTGTGCTCGGTTCTCGGTACGGTCGGCGGGCGCGGCTCCAGTGCGTACACGGCTTCGAAATGGGCGCTGCGAGGCTTGACGAAGAGTGCCGCCATCGAGCTTGGCCCGCGCGGGATCCGGGTTAACGCGATTCATCCCGGCTACATCGACACGGCGATGCTGTCCGAGGTGGGCGCGGGACGAACCGACGACTACTACGGCTTCCTGCCGCTTGGCCGTCCGGCCCGGCCGGGGGAGGTAGCCGATCTTGCCCTCTACCTGGCATGCGACGACAGTAGCTACGTCACAGGCGCGGATTTCACGGTAGATGGCGGGATGACCGCGGCTGGGGGGCCGCGCGGCAATGATTCGCGTCCGTACCGTACCGGTCAAGCCGGCTGATCGCCGTCAGCGCGGCAGCGAGCGCGGCAGGTACTCATACAGGGATGCCCGGCCTTGCTCCGGCCGCGTTCCCTGCTCATGAGCGACCCGCAGTGCGCGCCGCGCGATCTGCCACGCACCGTCCCGGCATCGCAGGTCATCGAGGTACTGGCCCCACACGTGCACCGCGGAGCCATCGCTGGTTCGCACGTGGTAGGCGTAAAGGGCCGATCGCGCCGTTGCGCGGTCACCGGCGATCTCCAGGTGCACGTTGCTGATGTGATGGCTGGTGGCGCGATAGACCTCCACTCGCCGGAACAACGAGCGCAGCTCGTCCGGGCCGCCGTACAAACGCCCGAAACCGAAGTCGTAGACGCCGTCCGGGGTGAACAGGGCGACCAGCCCGTCGACGTCATAACGGTCGATTCGGTCGCAGTAGTCGGACAGCAGGTTCAAGATCGGCCGCTCAGCGCAGTACGACACAGTGACTCCCGTGGCTGATCTGGTGCAGTATTCTTCTATCTTACGTTCAACGTTAAGGTGCGCAATGGAACAGAGGGCGACCGCGGAGCCGGCGATCTCTAAGACGATCGCACGCTTCGACCCGGTCTCCAGTCGGTCCCCGGCGGAATGTGAACGCCACTACGCCGAGGTGCATACCCCGTACGCTCGCCGCCTGCTGCGCGACGTCGACGACGTGGCGACTTACCACACGGCGCGAGCGGTCGCGCAGTACGACATCACGGGCGGCTGGCGTGCCAAGCCGGCCGCCTGGCGCTTCGTCGTGCTCCGGTTCCCGGCCGGACGCGGGCTGCGCCTGCCACCACAGACGCGGGAGGTGATCGCCCAGGATCACCGCAACTTCCTGCGCGACCTTCGCACCTGTGTCGTGGAGGAGCGACTGCTCGTCGACCGGCGCAGCGGCCAGACACAGCACGAGCACTACCTGATAGAGCTCGACCGCCACCCGGACGCCGACCCCGGCGCCGCGGTACGGCGTGTGGAGGGGATGGTGCAGGGGCTGCTTAGCGAGCAATCGGCGGCGTACGGGATACGGCTCGTCGTTCTCAACATGGTGCAGGCGGAACTGGCCGCCGCGGCGATCGACGAACCTGGCCAGCGCTCGCTCGGGCAGCCGCTGCCGCAGACCTGCAAGGTGGCCTACCTCGATTTCGCCTTCGACCACCGCGAGTGGGCCGAGGAGTGGTTCGCCCGGCCCGCGGTGCGAAGTCTCGTCCAGGACCCGTGGTTCGCCGTTGCGCGCGGCTACCGGCTCGAGGTCGAGTCCGCTATCGACAAGCGCTGAGCCGGAACCGGCATGGCCGCGTGGCGCCCGGCACGGTAGCCGAACACCATGGCAGGGCCGAGAGTGCCTCCGGCGCCGCCATAGGCCATTCCGGTCGGCGCGGCCATCACGTTGCCGACAGCGAACAGGCCCGCTATTAGCTCGCCGTTGAGGTCGAGCACCTGTCCGTCAGGGTTTGTCTGGGGGCCGCCTTTGGTCCCCAGCACGCTGGGATACACCCGGACCGCGTAGAACGGGGGGCTCGAGATCTCGCCGAGCGTTGCCTGCGGCGTGCCGTAATGGGTCTGGTCGCCGCACCAGCCGTCGTAGATGCTTTGGCCGCGGCCGAAGTCACCGTCGTGCCCGCGGCGTACCTGGTCGTTCCACCGCGCGACGGTCGCGGTGAGCTCGCTGCCCGGGAGGCCGAGAGCATCGGCCAGCGCGGTCAGCGATCGTGCCCGGGTCATCCAGCCTGGCGCGTTTCCCCCGGGCTTGGTACCGAAACAGCCGTACTTCGTGACGCACTGCCCATCCAGGATCAGCCAGGCCGGGATGTTCGCGTACCTGAACTGCGAGACTTCGAAGGCGTGGAAGGCGGGACCCAGAGCGTTGTAGCTGGCCGCCTCGTTGGTAAAGCGGCGCCCGGTTCTGTTGACCATGATCGTTCCCGGCAGTGTCCTTTCTCGCAGCAGCAACACCGCGAGCTGACCCCCGCCGGGCGAGACGGCGCCCGGCGGTGCGATGACTGGCACCCACCATGCCTCACGCATGTTGCCAAGCTGGACACCGATCTTCATCGCCATCTTCAGGCCGTCACCGGTGTTGGCACTGACGCCCGGCGGATGGTCGATTGGGCCGCGGAGGAAGGTGCGGGCCAGATCGGCATCCCACTCGAAGCCGCCGGTCGCCAGCACGACCGCATTGCGCGCCCGGACGGTGCGCGGGCCGCCCTCTGGGCGCTCGATGTGCACGCCGGCGACGCGGCCACTCTCCACCAGCAACCCGGCGGCGCGTGCCCCGACCTCAGGCACGATCTCGCGCTCCAGGCATCCCTGCAGGAGCCCGGCGACCAGGCCCCGGCCGAGCCCTTCGAGGTTGCGGGCCTTCCGCCCGGCGAAAACGTCGTCCGGGATGACGCCGGTTCCGCCGCCGCTCGGGATTTCCCCTATGTAGAGGCGCCGCGGCTGGCCGGCGAGGCTGCCGGCCCACTCGCCAATGGCATCCAGGCTGGTCAATTCCGGCTCGAGCGAGCGTCCGCCTCCCGGCTTGCCCCCGGGCCGTTCTGGGTGGTAATCGGGATAGCGCGCGACCAGCTTCAGGCGAACCGGAGTCTCTTCCTCCAGCCAGTCGACAAGCTCGCCGACGCCGTCGACGAAGGCGGCGATCATCTCCTCGCGCATGGTGCCGTTGGATAGTGAGCGGAGGTAGGTCAGTGCCTCGTCCCGGCTGTCGCTGATCCCAGCCTGGCGCGCGTACTTGTTATCGGGCAGCCACACCACGCCGCCCGAGAGGGCGGTCGTCCCGCCCACCCGCGCCGACTTCTCGAACAGCCCTACCGACGCGCCGCTGCTCGCGGCGGCCAGCCCGGCCGTCAGCCCGGCGGCACCGGTGCCGAGGACCACGACGTCGTAGGTCTCCATACTGACTCCGTCCCGCTGCGGCCGACCCTCTGGGTCAGTGCAGGCTCCAGCCGCCGTCGACCGGCAGGGTTATGCCGGTGATGTAAGACCCGGCGTCCGACGCGAGCAGCAGCAGCGCGCCCGCCAGCTCCCGCGCTTCGCCAATGCGCCCGAGCGGGGTCCGGCTCAGGACCTTCCTGTTGCCGGCCTCGTCGGCGAGCAGCGGGCCGGTGAGCTCGGAGTCGAAGAAGCTCGGCGCCAGCGCGTTGACGCGGATGCCCCGCCGTTGCGACCATTGCATGGCCAGGTCCCTGGTCAGTCCGATCAGGCCCGCCTTGGAAGCCGAGTAGCCCGCCTGCGGGATGTCGCTGCCGCTGATGCCGAGGACCGAGGACACGTTGACGATCGAGCCGCCGTGCCCGGCAGCGATGCACGCCTGGGCGAACGCCTGCGCCATGTAGAAGGCGCCGCTGAGATTGACCTGCAGGATCTCGTCGAAGCGGGCCGGGTCCTCCTTGTGGGCCGGCGCGGCGTAGCCGGCGCCTGCATTGTTCACCAGGATGTCGACCCGGCCGAGTTCGCGCTCCGCGGCCGCCACCAGGGCCTGGCAGTCCTCCGGCTTCGAGACGTCGGCGGGGACGGCCGCGCAGCGGCGCCCGAGAGCCTCGACCTTGCGCTTTGTTTCCTCCAGCCGGGCCACGCGCCGTGCGCCAAGCACGAGGTCCGCTCCAGCATCGGCCAGGACCTCGGCGAACGTCACGCCGAGTCCCGACGACGCGCCGGTCACGATGGCCACCTTGCCGCCGAGTGAGAACAGGTCAAGTACGCTCATCGCTCGCTCACTCGCCGGTGAAGGTGGGCTCGCGCCGCTCGTCGAAGGCCTGACGGCCCTCGGTGACGTCGCGGGATGCGAAGATCGCCGGCATCATGTTCTCGCCCTCGCGGTAGTGCCCGCCCGCGGCCTTGTTCAGCGTCCACTTGGTGAACGCGACTGCCAGCGGCGCGCGCTTGGCGATCCGCGTGGCCAAGGCGGTGTATTCCTCGACCAGGGATTCGTGCGGGACGACTTTGTTGACGAAGCCGAACTCCCTGGCCTCATCCGCGCTCAGGTCGTCGGATGTCAGCGCCATCCAGGCGACCCGGCGGCGGCCGATGATGTCAATGCCGCGGGTGATGGTCACCGCAGGCACCAGTCCGTGGTTCATCTCGCGCAGGCCGAACCGCGCCTTGTCGGAGGCGATGACGAGGTCACAGGCCAGGGCGATCTCGGTGCCGAAGCCGAAGGCGTAACCGTTGACGGCGGCTATCACCGCCTTCGGGAGCCGCTCGATCGCCTCGAACGGCGCATGGGCCTGGCGGATGAAGCTGCGGCAGTTGCGCATGCTGTCGAAGGTCATGCCGCCCAGGTCGGCGCCGGCCGAGAACGCCTTGCCGGTACCGCCGGTCAGCACGACGGCGCGGACGCCGTCGTCGGCGTCGAAGGACGAGATCGTCTCGGTAAGCTCCCCGAACAAGGTGGGGCTGCCGGCGTTCAGGCGGTCGGGCCGATGCAGCGTCACCACCGCGTACCCGGCCGAGGGGTACCTTTCGATGTAGAGAGTTTCCTTGTCCAGCCGTTCCATATCGGCCATCGGCTTCTCCTTTTCTGTCGACGTAAGCACCGTCCGGCACGGACGGCTGACTACAGCGCCTCGATGACCGTGGCGTTCGCCATGCCGCCGCCCTCGCACATCGTCTGCAGGCCGTAGCGCCCTCGTCGGCGGCGCAGGCCGTGCACCAGCGTGGTCATCAGGCGGGCGCCGGTCGCCCCCAGGGGATGGCCTAGCGCGATCGCGCCGCCGAGCGGATTGGTCTTCGCGGCGTCCGCGCCGGTGTCCGCCAGCCAGGCCAGCACGACCGGGGCGAACGCCTCGTTGATCTCGATCTGGTCCATGTCGTCGATGGAAAGCCCCGCGCGCTTGAGCACGTGTTCGGTCGCCGGGATGGGGCCGCTGAGCATCATGATGGGATCGCTGCCCACGACGGACATGGCATGTACCCGGGCCAGCGGCACCAGCCCGTGCCGTCTGACGGCCGCTTCTGAGGCTATGACCAGGGCGGCCGCCCCGTCGGAGATCTGGCTGGACACCGCCGCGGTGATCTGCCCGTTCTCCCGCAGGGTCTTGAGCGCCGCCATTTTCTCCAGGCTGGTGTCGGCTCGCGGGCCCTCGTCCGCGGTAATGCCTGCGGCCTGAACGATCTCCTCGGCGAATGCGCCGGCGGCCTGGGCGGCCAGTGCCCGCTGGTGGCTCGCCAGCGCGTACTCCTCCATCCTCTGGCGCGTGATGTGCCACTGTTCGGCGATCAGCTCCGCGCCTTTGAACTGGGACACCTCCAGGTCCTCGTACCGCGCGTTCCAGCCGTCGCCGTCGTACGGTGCGCCAAGGCCCTGTTGCTTGCCGATGATCGCGGGACTTGAGATCGGCACCAGGCTCATGACTTCGACGCCGCCTGCCACCACGACATCCTGGACACCGGACATGACTGCCTGCGCGGCGAAGTGGACCGCCTGCTGCGACGATCCGCACTGCCGGTCGATCGTGGTGCCCGGCACGCTCTCCGGCAGGCCGGCCGCGAGCCACCCGGTCCGGCCGATGTTGGTGGACTGCGCGCCCAGTTGGTCCACGCATCCCCAGATGACATCGTCGACGTCGGCCGGGTCGATAGCGGCCCGCTCGACCGCGGTCCGCATCACGTGGCCGGAGAGGTCGGCCGGATGGACCTGGCTCAAGCCGCCGCCGCGACGCCCGACGGGCGCGCGGACCGCGCTGACGATGTAGGCCTGTGTCATGGCTGCCTCGCCTCCAGCGATCGTTGTTGCATGGTGACAACCGTGCGGCCGATCGACCTCCGGTTCTCGACCGACTCGTGTGCCGCCCGGACATCGCCGGCCTGGAACACCCGCCCGACCTGGGGGACGGCAAGGCCGCGCTCGAACAGCCCGAGCACGCGGGTGACCGACGGCGCGACCAGGTCCGGATGGCGGTCGAGCCAGGCACCGAGGGTGAAGCCAGATACCGAGATGCCGCGCTCGAACAGCGTGTGCAGGCGGAATCGGTTGCTGCTGTGCCCGCTGCTTGCGCCGACGCTGACCAGACGCCCAGCGGGCCTGAGGCAGTCGAGGCTGCGTCCGAGAACGTCGCCGCCCACCGACTCAAGGACGAGGTCGACGCCCCGCCCGTCGGTGGCGGCTTGGACTACCTCGGCGAAGTCCTCTTCGGTGTAGTTGACCGCGAAGTCGGCGCCCCATTCCCGCAGCCTGGCCACCTTCTCCGCCGACCCGGCCGTGGCGATGATCCGGCCCGCGCCGTAGGCCCGGCACAGCTGGAGCGCGGCGCTGCCGTAGGCCCCGGCTGCCGCGTGGACGAGGACGTCGTCGCCCTTCTCCAGCCGCCCGAACATCGTGATCGCAACGTCGGCCGTCAGGTAGGGGCCCGCGGCGCCGGCCGCCTGCTCATCGCTCAGGCAACCGGGCACCGGATAGACCTGGCTGGCGGGCACGGCGGCGAACTCCGCGGCCGCGCCGGCGCGCGGGATCACACCGAACATCCGGGTGCCCTCTGGCGGCCCTGCCGTGCCCGGCCCCCTGGCCACCACGGTGCCGGCCAGGTCGTGCCCGGTCACGTACGGTGGCTGCGGCGCTCCCGGGTAACGGCCGACCCGCTCCAGGATGTCGGCCCAGTTCACCGCGAATGCGCGGATCTCAAGCAGAAGCTCGCCGGCGGCTGGCACCGGCACCGGCACCTCATCCCAGCTGAGCACGCCGGGGTCGCCGTGACGGGTAAACCGCAGCGCCTTCATCCGGCCGGGCAGGGTCCGCGCCGAGCGATCGCTTCCGCTCACGCCTCGGACATTCCGGCCGGGACGTCGCCGTCCATCAGATCGTGGTACTCGCAGATGCCGTAGCCGGTCTGGTCCGCCAGGTCGAACCGGGCCAGCACTTCGGCCAGCCTGGCGACGGAGCCGTCCCGGCGGTGGCGCAACGGCACGTTGTGGAAGACCGTGCCCGACGCGCTGACCTCATCCCCGGACTGGGTTCGCATCGTTACCGTCATGGCCGTGGGGTAATGCGGCGGTGGACCGTACCGGCTGGCGATCTCTACCCCCGTCACCAGCTGCAAGTCGCCGTCCCTCAGCACCATGCCGTTGCCCGGCGAGCGCACCCCGCCGATTTTCTGCGTCCAGGCCACGAAGCCGTTCTTCTCGTCGGCGAGGCAGGAGATCCACCGCCAGAAGGTCGGTCCCTGCCACTTGCGTGGACCCCAGGAGTGATCCCGGTACCCGAGTCCCGAGATCGGCTTTCGATCACCGTCAACCTCGGCCCAGCCCTCGACCTGACAGGGAGCCTGGTAATGACCGACCGCGATAGTGTCGTGTGCGCCCTCGATCCCCGAGCCATCGCCCAGGCCGTAGGGCGGCACCAGGTTGTCGTAACGCAGGGAAAAGCGCAGCGGCACCACCGGGCTTGAGGTGAACGCGCGCTTGGGGTCGGCTAGGTCGGTGCCGTGGCTCAGCAGGTAGGCCGTGCCGTCGAAGGTCGCCCGGATGCTGCGCAGCGGCTCGATGACCTCGAAGCTGAGCCCGGCCGCGCGGAAGGCGCTGTTGTCGCTGATCGGTGCCCGGTCAAAGCGGATGGCGGCCCGGCCGCCCGGAAGGTACACGAGCACCGTGACCTCGGCGTGCCCCTCGTTCACCCGGTTGCCGATGCGGATCAGCAGGCCGAAACCCGAGTCGCGGTCCACGAAGTTGTAGTACGCCGACTCGTTGAACTGCGGGTCATCGCTCGGCTCGTGCATGTACTCGTCGGCGGGAAGGATCGGCACGGCTGGCATCTGCACCTCAGTATTTGACGTTCTACGTTAAATCTCACGCCAGTGTACTGCCGCCGGCGGGGGCAGGCCACCCGCGCCCCTTGCGAGCTAGCTCACTCTCACCATGCCCCACCGCAGCAGAAGCGGCAGGAGGAGGATTCTGTCCGTGCGGCTCAGGACGTTGCCCATAGCTGGCGGCAGGCGGCGCCTGCGACGGAGGAGGCGAGGCGCTGCAGGTGGTCATCGTCCTTCTGCGCGACAGGATGGGGAACGACCAGGCTGTGGTAGCCGGGCAGGCCCAATGTCACCGCGAATCGCGCGATATTGCCGATGAACACATCGGTGATCAGTACCGTGGCGGGAATTCCCGCCTGCTCGAACTCGATCGCGTCATGCAGTGAGCACGCGCTGCACGAGCCGCAGTCGCCGACGCCTGCGATAACGACGTCCGCGCCCTGCGACAAGGCCTTGACGTCGGACTCGTCAAGCGGCGACCCGGCCGACGGCTTGCTCACGACCTCGACTGACGACAGCGCGGCATGCTCGCCAAGCGTCGAGGCAAGGTGGACGAGCAGGCTCTTCGCCTTGGCCTTGCCGTTGTCGATCAGCAGGAGCCTTGCCGGTTCACCGGCCGGCGACCTGGTCGCGAGCGTGAGCACCGGCGGCGGGGTCCCCTGAAAGTCTGGCCTATGCACCGTGATCATTCTCGGCACCGGCGTGATCCCCTTCGTTGTCAGCCAGGTCAAACCGATCTGAGTACTGTCGCGGTTTTTCCTGGCGCCGATAGGTCAACTTCGCACGCGTCATCGCCGCATTCTGGCGGTGCTTCACCGGCAGGTCGTACACGGCGTGTCACGTAGCGAGTGTGCGGAAGCGGCCCGAAGCTTGGGATGTAAGCCGACCATCCGGGACCTGGACCTCCGGCGGTGACGAGGAGGATGTCGTCGGCACTTCTGAACGACGGCAGCTTGCCGTCGGATTCGGGAGTCTGGTCGTGCTGGTTGCCCAGCTCAAGCAGTACGCCCGCCGCGGCGAGTTCTTCTGGCGATATCCGGGTGTGTTCCCGCAGGAACTCTCGCACCCGGCGTTGCGTCCAGCCGGCCTGCCGCAGGGCAAGCTCGTGTTCCGGGCACAGCACAACGATGCCCTGGCCGCCCTTTCCCACGGGGTAACTACCTGGGACCCGCATGGCCGAGGCGAGCGTCGCCAGCACCCCTTCTGGGTCCTCGTTGAGGTGGTTCGCTACCTGGCGAGGGGACTCGCTGGCAAGCACGGTCACGGTCGTGTCTGGCAGTTCGTAGCCGAGCTGCACCCGCAGTGGATGCCAGGGCGCGGAGGGCTCGTGCTCGGCGAAGCACAGCGTGAACTTGCCGGGATGTCCCATGGCCGAGGCGTCCATGTTGTCCGTTGTGGCTCCGAAGACATTGCGCGCCACCAGCCTGACCGCGCGGCCGATAGTTGCATTCGCGCGATTCCCCGAGCCCAGCGCGTTCGCGGTGGAATTCATGCCGATCTGCTCGGCCAACGGTCCGCTGACCACGACGGCCGACGCGGCGCCGCCCGTGCTCGTGAACGTCATATGGGCGTTGAACGCCGGGTCGAGCAGGGCGCTCATCGCGGCGATCACCACGGGAAAGTACTCGGCCCTGCAGCCCGCCATCACCGCATTGACAGCCATCTGCTCGGCCGTTACCGAGCGATTCCGCCGCGGGATCGTCCCTATTACCTCGTCTCGCTCAAGGTCGTAGCCGGCCAGCATGGCGTCGACCCGGCCTGGTGTGGGCGGGACGACCGGAAGGCCATCGGTCCAGCCGCGCTCGAAGAACTCTTCAAGTACGCCGTCCGCGTCGACCTCGAGGAGCGCCGTCACGTTGACTCCCTCCGGCCCGGCCAGAGACGATGAGCTAGAGTCACCATATGATGGTTGACGTAAAACGTCAATTATGTCTATGTTCTGGACCGTGGTGGACACACCGATATCGCTGGCCGACTCCCCGGCCCGTGCGCTTGGCGGGATTCGGGTAGTGGAGTTCGGGCAGTACCTGGCCGGGCCACTGGCGGCGACGATGCTGGCGGATCTCGGTGCTGACGTCATCCGGATCGAACGGCCCGCCGGCCCATCCTGGCGGACGCCTGCCAACGCGATGTTGCTTCGGGGCAGGCGAGAGACGCGAGTGCTCGACCTGAACCAATCGCTTGCTCGTCACCAGGCGGTCGAGCTGGTCGAAGGCGCTGATGTGCTGATCGAAAACTTCCGGCCAGGGGTTATGGACCGGTTCGGCCTCGGGCCGGAACAGGCGGCCGCGCGGAACGAGCGCCTGGTGTACTGCTCCATGCCCGGCTTCGGCCGAGATGACGAGCGTGCCTCATGGCCGGGGTGGGAGGGCATCGTCTTGGCGGCGGCAGGTGCCTACGCGGATTCCCCGAACATGCTGGACGGTGAGTGGCATGCGGCCGTGGGCGGGCCCGCGTTCACGCCGCTGCTGCTGGCATCCGTGTTCGCCGGCATGCAGGCGGCGACGGGTGTCATAGCGGCGCTGATCGCGCGCCATCGCGACGGCAAGGGGCAGTTCGTCGAGGCCGCGCTCTATGACTCGTTCTTCGAGGCGATCGGGGCACGGGCCCTGCGTTACGAGCGCGACACGCCGTCGGGCACATTGCTCGGATCGGGGCTGTACCGGTGCGCTGACGGAAGGTATGTCAGCCTGGTCACGGTGTGGCATCGCCATCTCGAGTGGTTCCTCATGGCCGCCGGGAAGGCTAGCTGGATCGCGGATGGAACTGCGTCTTACGGACGGCTGTTGCGGGATGCCGACGCCGATCGTGAACTGCGCCGCCGCCTCATAGCGCTGTTCATGACCCGGCCGGCAGCGGAGTGGGAGCAGATCGGCCGTCGTGCAGGTGCGCCAGTCGCGGCGGTACGTAGCACGGAGCAGTGGTGCGCAGAGGACCAGGCACGGCTGTCCGGGACGATAGTCACCGTAACCTCCCCGGATGGCCGCGGAATCGGCGTGCCTGGCCCGGCGATCGGACTGAGTGACCGGGGGACGGCAGCTGGTGAGGGTGACCGGTCTTCGCGCGCTGAGGGGGCGTTGTCGGGTTTGCGAGTGCTCGACCTGACCCGGGTTCTCGCGGCGCCGTCGGCCACACGGATCCTCGCCGAGCTGGGTGCGGACGTCATCAAGGCTGATGTGCTGCCCGGGAGCGGGCGGGCGGGTTTGCCCGAGCCGTTCTTTCACGAATCAGCCAACCGGGGAAAGCGCCTTATGGCGATGGACCTGGGCCAGGATGCGGGACGGCTGCGGTTGCGGAAGCTTCTGGCCTGGGCGCAGGTGCTGGTCACCAACTTCAGCCAGCGTGCTCTCGAACGGCTGGGTATTGATGAGCAGAGCGTCCGAGAGATGTCCCCGGACCTGAGCTACGTCTACCTCAACACCTTTGGCGTGGCAGGGCCATGGCGGGATCTCCGCGGGTACGCGGAGATCGCCAACGCCGTCACCGGAGTCAGCGCCCGTACGCTCGGATCGGGTCCGCCGAGCGGGGTGGCCCCGAATGTTGACCTGCCCCGCATGCCATTCACCGACTACGCAGCGGGCGTTCTCGGCGCCATGGCGGCGCTCGTTGCCCATTACTACCGGCTCACTACGGGCCGGCGCGCGGCGACGTGGACGTCATTGGTGACGGCCGCCTCATATTGCCAGCTGCCTTACCTGGCCGACTCGTCAGGGACCCAAGCTTTGGGCTGGTCGGCGCTGCAGCGCCTCTACCGGACCGCCGACGGCTGGATCTTCCTCGCCGTGCCGGCCGGCAAACGCGACGTATTCTGCACGCACGCGGAAGCGAGTGATTGCGCAGATGACCTGGAACTGCAGCGGAGATGTGAGGTGCGGTTCGAACGGCTCACGTCAGCGGAGGCCCGGATGCTCGCGAGCAGGTGCGACGGCGAGGTCGCCGACGTCAGGTCCATCGAGCAACTCCTGGCGCCCGGTGGCGACGCCGACAGACGAGGGCTGCGCCTGGCCCAGTCGTCGGCAAGATTCGGCTGGGTGGTGCAGCCGGGACCGACGCTTCGGTTGAGCCGCACGCCGATGCAGCCAGGTGCGTTGCCGGGCGGATGGCTGTGACAGGTCAGGCGGCTGATCACCACGGTCCGTTCTGTATATGTATTTTATCTTTAACGTTCGACGTTGCATTGTTTCGGCCAGTCACCGGAAGGAGGGGACGGATGCGGCCATCGCCCGAGGAATTGCTGGCCAGCTTGCGAGTTTCGCTCAACGACGTGATCTTGCCCAACGTCGCCGACCGCTGGGCCCGGTACGTGGGAACCGCGATGGATCTCATGCTCCAGCACCTGCAACTGCGGCTCGCGGGGGAACTCGATGCGATCACCGAAGACAGCCGCGACATGTCGGAGGTCATCGCCGCAATCGCCGCCACGGCAGCGGCGGCCGGCCAGCGGGCCAGCGGCACCGAACGCGGCCGGTGGGAGTCGCTGCTTGACCTGCTGGCGGCCGGTCCCGCCGCGGCCGCGGCCGATGACCGCCTGGCCGACGCGACCCAGGTCAACGAGGCGCTGCGGGCTCAGGTGGTGGACCTGCTGCGCTGGCTGGACACCAACGACGACAGCGGCCTTGGCCCGGCTGGCCAGGATACGGTCCGCGCCATATCCGACGACCTGCACCGCCTGATCCGGCGGCAGGTCGACCGGACGCAGCCGCTGGTCAAGCCGCTGTTTATGTCCTTCGGCCCGACGGTGCCGTCGTGACGGCCGCCGGGACGGCCGAGGCCGGCCTCGACCCGGGGCGCGTGGCCAAGTACCTCCGCAGCCGCCTCGATGCCGACAGCCTGGACGTCACGAGCCTGCGGCGCAACGTGGGCGGCATGTCAAGGGAAACCTGGTTCGCCGAGGTGACCGGCTCGCGCGGGTCCGCGGCCTTCACCGATTCGCTAACGTTCCGGATCGACCACCCGGACGGAGCTGTCGTGCCGGTGAGCCTGGAGCGGGAGTACCAGACGTTCGCGGCGCTCACGCCCACCTGCGTGCCCGTCGCGGAAGCCCTGTGGTACGAGGAAGATCCGGCGTTCATCGGCCGCGCCCCGTTCTACGTCCGGCGGACCGTGCCAGGATCGGCCTCCGCGGGCAAGCTGTTCGCGCCGGGAAACGAGGACATGCGGTACCGGATCGGCATCGACCTGGCGGAGAATCTCGCGGCCGTGCATACGCTCGACTGGGAGCGGGCCGGGATGAGTAAGTTCCTGGCCGTTCCGCGGCGCGCGGAAGACTGCGCCCTGCTGGAACTCGATCATTACGAGAAGGCCTACCGGAGGTCCGATCCCGAGCCCATGCCGGTGGTCGAGGCGCTGCTGTCCTGGCTCAAGCGGAACGTGCCGCGGGATGTCCAGCGCACATCGCTGGTCTGGGGCGACGTCGGCGTGGGCAACTTCATCTACTCGGGCGGGCGGATCGTCGCGCTCACCGACTGGGAGCAGGCTCACCTCGGCGACCCGATGAAGGACTGGGCATCGGCGCTGTGGCGCGGCGTGGACAGCCTGGCCCCGCGTGAGGCGATGTTCTCCGCCTACGAGCGGGCCAGCGGACTGCGCGTGGATACCGAACGGATCAGGTACTACTCGGTCTTCATCGACGCCGAGTACGTCTGCACGTCGTTCCCACTGCTGAGCGCGTACGGCCGGGGGGAGGCGCGGGACGTGACCTTCGCCCGGCTGGGCATGGGCGTGCCGTACATGTGCATGGACCACGGCCTGCGCACGATCGGATACTGAGGGGCATGGCATGGCGGTAGAGATGTCGCAGCACGATGGCGTGGCCGTCGTCGAGTTGAACCGCCCGGAGCAGATGAACGCGCTCACCGTGGAAGACGTCGTGCAGCTCGGCCGCAAGTCGGCCCAGGCAGCCGACGGCGGGGCGCGCGCCCTGCTGATCACCGGACGGGGATCAAGCTTCTGCGCCGGCGCCGACTTGTCGCTGGTCCGCGAGGCGCTGGCCGCGGAGCCGCATCGGGTCCTCACCCCGCTGGTTACCGGCCTGCACGCCTCGATCAGGCAGATCAGGGAACTCAAGGTTCCCATCGTGGCGGCGGTCGAGGGGGCCGCGGTCGGGGCCGGCCTGGGGATCGCGCTGGCCGCGGACGTCAGGGTGCTTGGCCAGGGCGCGCGGCTCATCCCTGGCTACCTGGCCATCGGCTCCTCGCCCGACGGCGGCGCATCCTATTTTCTCACCCGGGCGCTCGGGCCCGCGCGAGCGATGTCGCTCCTGCTGTCGAACCGTCCCGTTGACGCTGACGAGGCGCTCGCCCTGGGGCTGGCGTACTGTGTCGTCGCCGCGGGCAAGGCGCGCGACGCCGGCCTGGAACTCGCGCGGACGCTGACCGGGACCGCCCCGCTGGCGCTGGTCCGGGCACGCGAGCTGGTCGACGTGGCCACCACGCACGGCCTGGCCGACCATCTCGACCTCGAGCGGGAACGGGTGACCGAACTGTGGGACACCCGGGACTTCCGCGAGGGAGTGACGGCCTTCCTCGAACGGCGCTCCCCGGTGTTCCGCGGCGAGTTAGCAGAGTTAGCGGCGGGAAGCGGCTCAGCTGCCCAGCATCGCGCGCAGTTCGTGCTTCAGCACCTTGCCCGTGGCGTTACGGGGAAGCTGCGGCAGCCGCACCCACCGCCGGGGCACCTTGTACCCGGCCAGCCGCTCCCGCGCCCACGCCTGGAGTTCCGCGTCCGCGGGTGCCGATTCCTTTGCCGATTCCTTCAGCACCGCGGTGACGACCTGGCCCCACCTGTCGTCGGGCGTGCCGATGACCGCGACGTCGGTGACCTCAGGATGCTCGAGCAGCACCTCCTCCACCTCACGCGGATAGACGTTCTCGCCGCCGGTGACGATCATGTCATTCCGCCGGTCGGTGATGTGCAGGCGGCCGCGGCCGTCCCGGTACCCGAGGTCGCCCGTGTGCAGCCACCCGCCGCGGAGCGTATCCGCGGTTGCGTCGGGCCGGTTCCAGTAACCGCTCATCACCGACGGGCCGCAGCACACCACCTCGCCGATTTCCCCGGGCCCCACTGGGCGATCTTCCGCGTCCACCACCCGGACCTCGAATGACACCGCCTCGGTCCCGGCCGATGACAGGCCCTCCGTGTCGGCCGGGTCATGGTCGGCTGGACGCAGGATCGTCTGGACGCCGCTTTCTGTCATGCCGTACTGCTGGTGCATGCCGCAGCCGAACTCCTTGAGCGCCTGCCGCAGCAGGGACGGCGAGATCGTCGAGCCCCCGTAGACGATCAGCCGCAGGCTCGGCAAGTCGAAGTCGTGCAGCGCCGGGCTGTCCAGCAGCATAGAGATCATCGTCGGGACGAGGACGGTCGTCGTGACCTGCTCGTGCGCCAGCGCGGCCAGCACCCTGGCCGGCTCGAACTCCGGCAGCATCACGACGGTGCCGCCGGCCAGCGTATGTGCGTAGGCGAGGAACGCAGCGATATGGAACATGGGCAGGCAGGCCAGGTGCACGTCGGCCGGGCCGACCTGGAGCTCGGCGCAGTTGACCAGCACGCGGTGGGAAAACGCCTGGCGGTCGATCATGGCGCCCTTGGGCGAGCCCGTCGTGCCGCTGGTGTACAAGATCAGGCTGATCAGGTCTGGATCGGTGGTCTGGGCTGCGTTCCGCACTGCGCTGGCCGACCCTGCCCCGGCCAGTACCGCCTCGTAGGCGGGCACTTCGGCGGCCTCGCCGAGACCGAGCACGTCGCGGATGCCGAGCGTGCGGGCAAGTTCGCCGCTCCTGGCCTGCTCGGCGCGCCCGGCGATCAGCGCGGCTGGCTTGCAGTCGGTGAGGATGAAGCGAAGCTCTCGCTCGGCCAGGCGCGTGTTGAGCGGGACCAGCGTGAAGCCAGCGCGCAGGCATGCCGCCTGGATCTCTATATACTCGGGCTCGTTGGTGGCCAGCAGCGCGACGCGATCGCCGGGGCGCAGTCCCCGCTCCCCCAGCGCCTGCCCGAGCCGCGCCACGCGGTCATCCAGTTCGGAAAAGGTCATCCGGCGCCCGCTCCCGACGACGGCCACCCGATCACCGCCGTGCGCAGCGGTACCAGCGACAAGATCCACGTACCGCATGATGTCAGCCTCGCCAGGTTGCGCTCGTTTAAGTTATCTTACGTGCAACGTAAGATATTGCAGGTTACCGGTCGGCCCCGATGACCAGGGATGTGACGCCATGCTTGTCAGTGACATCGTGCGCCGGAACGCGGCGTTCTTCGGTGACTGCGATGCGGTGGTGGTGCCCGGTCAGGGCGCGGTGAGCTGGCGGGAGCTTGACGCGCGGACCAGCGGGCTGGCCAATGG
>Ga0335075_10000305_pt1 | contig 89340 bp, 70 predicted proteins | sample Lox_Sample_24_FD_206723 | JGI IMG/M metagenome (GOLD analysis project Ga0335075, IMG submission 206723) | Soil microbial communities from Loxahatchee National Wildlife Refuge, Florida, United States - Lox_Sample_2.4 | ecosystem: Environmental > Terrestrial > Soil > Wetlands | place: USA... | reverse complement strand
GCCCCATCGGCTCCAGCAAGTCGATCAGGAACTGCTCCAAACGCTGCCGCGACCTGGCGATCTGGGTTTCGTTCATGCCTGAGCGTATCAGCGCCCAAACAGGATGTCAATACTTAACGTAGTAATATTAGGGATCTTTGCGACTACTGGATGAACGATTTCGATTGGGAATCGCAGATCAAAAGCCTGGCAACTCTTCATCACTACCGTTATCGGGCCAGAGAAGGGTAGATCCACTTTGTCCGCGAAAGAGGCAGAGGTTCTTCTCCAATGCCGCTGATTCTTACGCACGGCTGGCCCGGATCGTTTCTGGAGATGCTTAAGGTTTTACCCCTTCTGACTGATCCTGCGGCACATGGCCATGACGCAGCCGACTCGTTCGATGTAATCGTCCCTTCACTGCCTGGATTTGGCTACTCCGAGAGACCAGAAGAACTCGGAATGAACTTCTTTCGCATCGCGGAAATCTGGGTGGAGCTCATGAGCGCCCTCGGGTATCAGAGATTCGCTGCACAAGGCGGAGATCTCGGCGCCGGCGTGAGCACTGCACTCGGTCTGCGCCACCACGAGCGTGTTATCGGTGTCCATCTTAATTACATTCCCGGATCCTACCGTCCTTATCTGTCTTCCGGCGCGATTCCGACGGCATCTGAAGAACGCTTTCTGACCAGCGCTGCAAGGTGGTTTGACGAGAACGGCGCCTATGCGCACCTGCAGGGAACGCGCCCGAACACTCCAGCCTACGCGCTCAACGACTCGCCTGCCGGCCTGGCCGCGTGGGTCGTCGAGAAGTTTCGCGATTGGTCTGATTGCGATGGAGACGTCTTTCGCAGCTTCACGCGAAACGAACTGCTGGCAAACATCACGCTTTACTGGGCGACCAGGACCATTTCTTCTTCGTTCCAGTTGTATCTCGAGGTCAGAAAAGCCCCCCTCTGTTTTTCCGCCTCCGACTTTGTTCATGTTCCGTGCGGCATAGTTTGCTTCCCCAAAGAGATTCTGTTCCCGCCGAGGGAATGGGTTGAACGCGGTTATAACGTTCGACACTGGGCCGCCATGGCAAAGGGAGGGCACTTCGCGGCACTGGAGCAACCCGAAGCCCTGGCGGCTGATATTCGGGCGTTCTACAGGCCACTCAGCTGGTCAAAGAGATCCCGGGACACGTGGCAAGGGTCAGGCATGCCTGGGCGGAGAGCGCTTTCTCGAAATCCGTACAGAGCCGTCTTCCCGAACCGTACAGTTTGGCATTCTCCTCTCAGGGGGCGGAGGCAGACCGTGGTGAATCGGACCGCGCAAGCTCAGAATCCAGCGGAAAGCGTTCCCCGTAAAGCTGCGGACTCACTACCAGCCTCCTCCCAGTGCGGCATAGAGCTGCACCAGTGACAAGGCCTCACCTTCCTGCGAATTGACCAGATTGAGCTGCGCGGAGAAGAGATTCGAATCGGTGGTCAGGACCTCCAGATAGCTGGTGGCTCCGCCCTGATAGCGCATCTGCGCCAGACGGGCCGCGTCCTGCGCCGCGGCAACGAGCAGCGTCTGCTGTTCGCGCGAAGCTCGCTGCTTGTTGAGGGCGATCAGCGCGTTCGAAACATCGCGAAAAGCTCCGGCGATCGTCTTTTGATAGTTCAGAACCAGCTCTTCTTCTTCATGTTCCGAGAGCTGAAGCTGGCCGCGAAGCCGGCCGCCTTCGAAGATGGGCTGGACGAGGGAACCGAGGCCGTAGATCGTATGGCCGGCGGGATCGAAGAGATTCGACCACTCATCGCCACCGACGCCGCCTGATGCGCTGATGGACAACTGCGGGAAGAACTCGGCGCGGGCCACGCCGATCTGCGCGTTCGCCGCAATGAGCTGCTGCTCGGCCTCCTCAATATCGGGTCTGCGCTCCAGCAATCGCGACGGCAAGCCAACCGGCGGGCTTTGCGGGGGCGGCGCCAGAGCGGTCTCGTTGCTGTAGACCACGGGGCCCGGATCTTCCCCGAGCAGCAGGCGGAGAGCATTCTCCTGCTGCTGAATCTGCTGGTCGATTGCGGGAATCTGCGAGCTGGCTGTGTACTCCAGCTCCTGCGCCTCGCGCAGATCGGAGAGCGGAGCCGATCCCCCGTCGGCGAGCCGGCGGGTAAGATCGACGGATTGCTGGCGAGTCCGGAGCGTCTCTTTTGCGATCGTCAGCTGGCGGTCGAGCGCGTTTAGCTGGATGAACGTACTGGCGACCTGCTCGACGAGCGTCATGCGCACGGCGCGTTGCGCCCATTCCTGAGCGAGGAGCTGAGCCCGCGCGGCCTGTGTCTGGCGCCGGTAAAGTCCCCAGAAGTCTGGTGTCCACGCCGCGGAGAGACTGAAGCTGCCCGCGTAGAGGGAGCTGCCGAGGGTGTTGCTGAGCGAATCGGGCAGCTCGGCGCCGAGACCTGTGCCACCCACCGAGAGGGTGGGAAATTCCTGCGCGTGCACGATCTTCAGCTGCGCCTGCTGCTCCAGCACGCGCTGCGCGGCAATCCGCACATCGTAGTTGTTCGAGAGCGCGGTGCGAATCAGGTTCTGCAGCTGCGGCTCGCGGAAGACCGCCGCCCATTTCTCGTCGCCCAGCGACGCTGCATCCGTGCCGACGATGCTGGCGCCATCGGCTCCGCGAAACGCTGGCGCCACCGGAACCGGAGGCCGCTGATAGTTCGGGCCGACGGTGCAGCCGGCAAGAAGACTCAGCATCAACCCGGCGAGGGCCGCCCAATACCACTGTCCCGCTCTGTCTCCGCGTCGCGTCATGCAGCTTCTCCTTCCGGTTCCGTGACGGGAGCAACGCTTTCCTCGCCCTCCGGCTCACCGTCGTGAAACGAATCCATCGTGGTTCCTTTGCCGCCTCGACTGAAGCGATGCGAAAGGTACTCCACCACAGAGAAAGAGGTGGGCACCATCAGAACCCCGACCACCGTGGCCAGCGTCATACCCCCGATGACCACCGTGCCGAGAATGCGTCGCGACACGGCGCCGGCGCCGCTCGCCGTCCACAGCGGTATGCAACCGACAATGAAGGCCAGGGCCGTCATGATGATGGGCCGGAAGCGTAGGCGAGCCGCGTGCAGCGCGGACTGTGCGATGCTCTGCCCGGAACGGTAATTTACCACCGAAAATTCGACGATCAGAATTGCATTCTTCGCCGAGAGACCGATGAGCATAATCAGCCCGACCGTGGCGAAGATATCATTCTCCAGTGAGCGCGCAGTCAACGCCAGATAAGCTCCCAGGATCGCCACCGGCGTGGTCAGCAGCACGCTGAAGGGCAGGGTCCAGCTCTCATAGAGCGCCGCCAGAACAAGGAACACGATCAGCAGCGACAACCCGAAGACCATCCACGCCGGCGTTCCTTCCGCAGCCCGCTGTTCCTGATAGCTCATTCCGGCGTAGGAGTACCCTATGCCTCGCGGCATGGTCTGGTGGAAGACCTGTTCCAGCGCTGCCCGCACCTGACCGGAGCTGTATCCCGGCGCGCCCGTGATGTTAAGCTGCGCTGCGTTGAACTCGTTGAAGCGCAGGATGAACTCCGGGCCGGTAATCTGACTGACGTGCACGAGAGAACTGAGCGGTACCTGGCTGCCGTTGGCGCTGCGCACATAAAACTCGCCGATGTTCTGTATATCGCTTCGGCTGTCGCCGTCGGCCTCCACGAAAGTTTGCCACTGGCGGCCGAAGCGGTTGAAGTAATTCACCAAATAGCCGCCCATAAAGGTCTGCATGGTGGTGTAGATACTGTCAAGGGGCACCTGCTGCTCGGCCGCCTTCTCGCGATCCACATCCGCGTAGAGCTGCGGCACGGCAGGCATGTAGGACGGAATGGCGGCGGCGATCTCCGGCCGTTTCGACAATGCGGCGAGAAACTTATAGACGTTCCGCGTGAGGAAATTCGGATTGTCATTCCCGGACCGATCCTCAAGGATCATCGTCACGCCCCCCGAGGTGCCGACCCCGGGAATCTGCGGTGGCGGAAATGAGAACGCGATGCCCTGGCTGACGCCCATGAGCTTGCGCTGGACGCTGGCCTGGATTGCCTGAATCTGCTCCGCTTTCGACTTTCTTTGCTCCCATGGCTTGAGTGAGACGAAGAAGAAAGCGGTATTCGTGCTCTGGGTCTGGGAGAGAAGATTGAATCCATCGACGCCGACCACGCCCTCGATTCCCGGCGTATGCAGCAGAGCGGTGGTGACCTTCTGCACGGCTGCGTCGGTTCTCTGCAGGGAGGCCGCGTCGGGCAACTGCAGGGCAACGAAGAGGTAGCCCTGGTCCTCCTGGGGCAGGAAGCCGGTGGGCAGCCGCCCGCCCATCAAGACAGCGAGCACGGCAATGGCCGCCAGCAGCACCATGGTGACAGCCGACTTATGAATCAGGCGCCCCGACCAGGTGACATAGCCATTGGTGATTCGGCTGAACAGGAAGTTGAAGCGGTCGAAGAAGCGCTGGAGCGGGCTGCGGCGAATCCTGGGCTCGCGCGGTTTGAGGAGCAGGGCGGCCAGGGCAGGACTGAGCGTGAGAGCATTGAATGCCGAAATCAGCACCGAGATCGCGATCGTAACCGCAAATTGCTGATACAGCCGTCCGGTAATTCCGGGAATGAAGGCAGTCGGGATGAAAACAGCTGCAAGGATGATGGCGATTGCGACCACCGGCGAGCCCACCTCTTCCATCGCCTGCACAGTGGCGTCGCGGGGCGTCATTCCCTGCTCGATGTGGTGCTGCACAGCCTCGACCACGACGATGGCATCGTCGACCACAAGTCCGATCGCCAGCACCAGTCCGAAGAGCGAGAGCGTATTGATGGAGAAACCCAGGAAGGGAAAGACGATGAACGTTCCGATGAGCGAAACGGGTACCGCGATCAGCGGAATCAGAGTGGCGCGCCAGCTTTGCAGGAACAGGTAAACCACCAGCACGACGAGCAGGAGCGCGATGCCCAGCGTGACCACGATGTCGTGAATGCCCGTCGTCACGGCTTTCGTCGTGTCGAGCGGAACGTCGTAGCGCATACCGGCGGGGAAATTCGCCGATAGCTGCTGCAGGCGCTGGCACACAAGTCTGGCGGTCTCCACGGCGTTTGAGCCCGGCAGCTGATAGACGGCCATGATGCCTGCGGGCGCATTGTTGTATCGCGCCGAGAGGCTGTAACTCTGCGAGCCCAGTTCCACCCTCGCCACGTCGCGCAGGTGCAGCACGGAGCCATCCGGATTGGCGCGGATGATGATGTTGCCGAACTGCTCGGGAGTCATCAGGCGCCCCTGGGTGCGCACCGTATAGGTAAACTGCTGCCCGGCCGGAATCGGCTCGCCGCCAATTTGACCCGCAGGATTCACATTGTTCTGCGTCTGGATCGCGTTGATGATGTCGGTCGCGGTGACACCTAGTTTGGCCATCAGGTCCGGATCCACCCACACGCGCATCGCATACTGCCCGCCAAAGACCTGAATGCGCGAGACGCCGGGCACGCGCGTCAGCTGATCCTGGAGGTTGATGATGGCGTAGTTGGTCAGAAACTGCTGGCTGTAACGGTTGTCGGGCGACGAGAGGCCGATGAGCATCAGAGGCGAGGTCAGCGACTTCAGCACCGTGACACCCGCCGTGTTGACCTCGGCAGGAAGCTGAGACTGAGCCTGATCAAGCCGCATCTGCGAGAGGATCTGGTCGGTGTCCGGATTGGTTTTGACGCCGAAGTCAATGTAGACTGTCGACTGGCCGTTGTTGGCGTTGACGGAATACATGTAGAGCATGTTGTCGACGCCGTTCATCTGCTGCTCGATCGGCGTCGCCACTGCTTCACTCAGGGTCTTCGCGTCCGCTCCCGGGTAGGTAGCCTGCACCTGAATCTCAGGAGGGGCGATGTCCGGATACTGGGCCGTAGGCAGCGTCAGCATCGAAACCGTCCCCACCAGCACGGTGAGCACAGCAATGACGATGGCGACGATGGGCCGCCGGATAAAGAATTTTGACATGGTTCAGCTCCCCGCCGCCACATTGGCTGCCGGGGCTGGCTGCGTGGTGTGCGGTGCCACCGGAGCCCCCTCGCGCAGCTTTTGCAGATTGTCTGTAATCACCTGAGCGCCGGGCTCAAGGCCGCTGTCGACGATCCAGTCCTGACCATGTTGCGCACCGAGTTTCACGTTGACCACGTGCACGCGATTGCCGGGTCCAACGGTGTACACCTGCTCGATCCCCTGCAGGTCCTGGACGGCAATCTGCGGGACCAGCAGCGCGTTGTGAAGGATCTCGGTTTCCGCGGTCACCCGGCCGAATTCCCCCGGACGAAGAATGTTGCCGGGATTCGGAAACGCCGCCGCGATGCGGATGGCACCCGTCTGCTGGTTCATCTGGCGATCGACAAAGATGATGTGGCCCCGGTACGGAAACGTCTGCCCGTTGGCCAGAGTCAGACTCAGCGAAAGGTTCGATCCTTCATGGAGTAAATCGCTGCCGGACTGCCTCGCGCGATCCGCAAGCGCCAGGTATTCGCTGTCGCTGATCGAGAAATAGACCTTGATGGGATTGAGCTGAGAAACGGCGGTGAGTACCGACTCGGGGTTGACCAGGTTCCCCACCTGAGTGGTCGCCTGGCCCGCAACGCCGCCGATCAGTGAGCGGACCTGCGTGAATCCAAGATTCAGTCTGGCCGTCATCAGTTCCGCCTGCGCCGCGCTGACCGCGCCCTCCCCTGTCGCCACCGCCGCGCGGGCCTGCGCTTCCTGCTGGGTGTCGTTGTCGAGCTGGCTCTGCGCGATGGCGCGCGCGTGGGCCAGCGGAGTGTCGCGCTTCACGTTGATTTGTGCCAGTACCAGCTGGGCCTGCGCCTGCGCCAGCTGGCCTTTTGCCTGCTGGACCTGCGCTTCGGCCTGATCGACCACAGCCTGAAACGGCCGCGGATCGATCCGGAAGAGCACCTGCCCTTTCGCCACCTGCGATCCCTCTCGGTATTCCTGGTTGACCAGGTAGCCGCTGACCTGCGGCTGAATCTGCGCATTGACGTATCCATCCAGAGTGCCCACCCACTGGCCTGTCAGCGGCACGTCCGCCTGCTTCACCCGAACAACCGAAACCGGCATGGGCCCCATCGCGGGCCGAGCCGTAGCCGCGTGGCTGGTCTCGCACCCGGTCACTGCGGCGGCGGAGAAGGCAAGGAGCAGGGCGATGGAGAGCGCCTGCAAGCCGCGTGCTTCCCTCCGACTCAAACGTGGCGTTCGATTTGCCATCATGAATTTCTCCTGAAAAATCGATCCGCAAGAAACATACACGGATGTATATTGTTGTCAGATTCGGAGAAATCCCCGCCCGATGCAAAATTGCGCGATGGTTTTCAACAGGGAATGATCATGAAAGGCAAAGCACTCCGGAGCAGCGGGTCTGCTGCCGGCAGAACCCGACAGCAGGACAGGGCCATTTCCACACGGCGCGACCTCATGAACGCTGCACGACGTATCTTCGCCCGGGACGGGTTTGAGATGGCACGTCTCGAGGACATTGCCGCGGCGGCAGGGAAGACGCGCGGCGCCTTCTACGCGAACTTCCGCGATAAAGAAGACGTATTCTTCGCGCTCTTCGAGGAGACGCTGCGTCGCGAAAAGCAGCACATGCGCGAGCAGCTTGGAGAAGCCGGCTCAGACGAAGAGCGGATCGAAGTGATGACGAAGCACCTGCGCTGTGTGCTCGCGGACCGGCGGCGCATGCTGCTGGCGCTGGAGTTCAAGCTGTACGCAATTCGTCATCCGAAGAGGACGAAGCGGCTGGCGGAACTGCACGCCGCGGTATGCCGGCGCTGTATCGAAGCCAACGTGGAGAAGGTGATTCCGGAATATGCGAGCCTGACCGGACAGCAGAAGCGGAGGAAGACCGCTCAGGTCGGAGCACTGCTGGACGGCATCGCGCTGAACCGGATGTTCGACGGTCATGGACTGACCGACGATCTGATCGAGCGACATCTGCGGGCGGCGCTGCGGATTGCCCTCGCGGAAGAATGACGCCTGCCCCGGCCCCAAAGCTTCCCTTCAAAACAGGGCGCACTCTGATCATGCGTGCATAATCGATGAGTATCAAAGTGACGAGGGCGCGCCGTGACGGCCCGTCACCGATGAGCCCTGGAATCGACAATGGAGACCCAGCCTGACGGTCAGGCGCACACGGACTTAAAGCATTGCATGTGGAGACCGTACAAAACATCGCCTCGGCCCTGCTGCGAGATACCTGCGGTGCTTGATACATGAGCGTATCGGATATTCTGCAGACCTTATACCACAATTCCGAGGCCATTACTTTCCTTGAAATTGAAAAACTTCTTGCCAGTCACCCTGGCAATCTCCACGACTGCCTGCCTGACCTGAGAAAAGGACTCTGTATCGTGAAAAATGGTGCATTGAGAATGCCCTGCGCTCCACAATCCGCAGGCGAAAGTATCTGCGAAAGTGTGCTCAATATCCACGTGGATAAGTCCGAACGATCCCTGGCCGTTTTGAATAAAAGTCCGATAATCACTGCGCACTAACTGGATATTGTCATAGCCAGACAGCCGGTTCAAAGTCTCCTCATAGATATTCCGATGATTGATCGTATGCCTGTCCCCCTGAAACGTATCAACGCCCACCACGTGATCGAAATAAGAAGACAGTGCCACCGTGGAAAACCCGAACTCAACTCCGAATTCGAGGCAGGCACCGGTACTGATATGAAACCTCTCGATCAGATCGGACAGAATATTTTCAATTCCCTTCCACCCCGAAGGTACTTCCAACACCCTGGCAGGAGCTTCACGCCGGTTCGGGACATATGGCATCACCGGAATCCGGGGCTTGCCAAAGCCGCTCACGACGGATCGCCAATACGGCAACTCGGTAACAACTCGCACTTCTACCCTTTCCAGCCACGGTCACGTCGCGGTCGGGTGGCCTCCATCAATTCTAATACGTCCGCGGCCTAACCCATCTGCCGACGAATCCCACGAGAGCATCCCGTTCCATCGCCTTTAGACCGACGAGCCACGCAAGGATGAGGGTACCCAGGCCCCAGCCCAGCCAGATTTGCTGATTGAAGGCCGGAGCCGCAGAGGACCACCAGAAAGTGATGAGAAGAAGTGATGGAACCGCGATCGTGGCTGGACGAACCAGTCCGGTGAGGAACAGTCTCATACGCGAGATCGTAAACTTAGCCATTGTATAGCGCATGTTAATTATAAAATGCGCCCCCACGCTGACAAATGCGCCGACAAGCGTTCCATAAGCTACTCCAATTGCACCGATGCGCCCAGCCAGGTAAATGCTGCAACCCACATTCGTGATTGCCTCGGCGATCACGCCTGCGACAGCGATCCGCTGGCTATTCGTCGCAACAAGCATGTTCGCGTAAGGCAGACAGGTGCAACGCAGAATGTTCGCTAAGACCAGAATGCGCAGATAGCTGATTGCGTGTGACGCATAGATTGGTCCTACCCAGACACGTAGTATCCAGTAGCCAGCAACAAGCAGAGGAAGCCCGGACAACAAAAGAATCACGGATGTGTAACGCGTTGCTCGCGCAAGGAGAACGCCGAGTTCGCCGGGGCTGCGCAGAACACTAAGAGCAGACATGGAGGGCATCAGCGGAGCAAGAGCCGCGCCGACAATCGAGGTCACGAAGCCGGTAGGAAGCGCTGCAACCGAATAAAAGGCTGTCTGACGGAAATCGTACCTTCCAACGATGATGACATCCAGGCCGCTCACGCACAGCATACCTACGGTCCAAATCGCCAGCGAAGAGCAGTAACCGAGCATCTTCCGCACGACACTCCCATCGAGTCCGTGCAGGCGGAGCCGAATTGTGCAGGCCCACCGGCGCCATGCTTCAAAATGAAGCAGGCCAGTCACAATGTTTACTATGGCGACCAGGGCTCCCATAACCGCGAGGCTTTGCTGGCGGGCGACGGCCGCAACCAGGACTGCAGCGTAAAGAAGGCGATTGGTCAGCAGAATAACCGTCGGCACTGCGTAACGCTGCAGGCCAAAGAAAATGGAGGGGAAAATGGAGCACAGCAACCCAAATGAGAGCGAGACTCCAACGAAGAGGATACTGAGCCGTGCATCGCGATAAAGTGCGGCCGGCATATCATGAAACAGTTGGGGCACTTGCCAGGCCAGAGCCAATGTTAAGGCGAGACCGACTGTGCTGGCGATCAACATGAGGGCCAGTCCGACGCTGGCGCGCAGACTCGCGCCGTCAGTATCCTTTTTGGCTTCGTATTCGGCTACAAATTTTGCGATCCCGGACTGAATTCCGAAGTCCAGATAGCTGACGTAGGCACCCAGCTGGAGAATTAAGACCCAGGCTGAGTAGGTTGTTACGGAAAGCCTCCGGGTGAGGTAACCGGGCAGGACAATAGCGATGGCTGCCGTCACGAACAGACGGCCCAAATTCATGATTGAATTCTGGGCAAATGTCGCCGCGGTTCCGTGTGGCCTGCCCTCTGTATGCACTGCTTCGGCTATCGCTTGAGATCCAGCTCCGCCGCTCTGTTTGGGTGCTTTTTCGTCCATAATACTCATGACTAAGACATCATCTCATTGGATTCCTTCCTGTAAATCGCCCTCTCAGTATTGAGCCGTCAGCATTGTGAGTGTGCCATTCGTCAAACATTGCGATTAGTCTGGTGATCGATTAGTGAAACCGGCCAACCCCCTGCAACTTCATTCTCCATTTCCATGACTGACTGGAAAATGAGATCGGGAACGCCGCTTGTGGTCGAAATGTTGAGAAACAATCTACCTTTTAACGTCATGGACGTAGACCCTTCATCGGGCGCCTACAAAGCAACAGCCACCTTGAGGTCTCCCTCCGGTGGCTGCAGAGTTCCAGTCCAGCTATGCTGGTGTACTCTTCGATGCCCATTCTTAAAGGATGCCTCAATCCGGAAATGTCGCGCCATAAGAAAATTGAAGGATTCAGGCTCAGAGCAATTACGAGCTATTTTGCCAAATGGATACGCCGGTGAGGGGGGATCACGACCCCAAGGTCGACGGCATGTCACGAGAAAGCAGTTGCACATCTGGCTGCAGACTCCGGTGCCGAACCGCCTTGCGGCGCCCGAATACACTGCAGTCAGATGATGCTAAGTGATTGATTCCGAAGGACAGGGCAAGGGAGGCCGGTTTTCAAGACCGCTGGCTTCTACGCTCTGCCCATACTCACCCGATCCATGCGCTCTATCTGACCTGGGTCGATCGGGTTTAGGCTGCTTTTCATAGTCTTGGGCGTCATCCGCCGACCTGCATGTTGTTGAAAATACGTTAACTTGTTGATTCGAGTCCCGCCTGAGGAGCCAAACCCTCCTTTCAGCGCTTTCCTCCTTCATTTCCTCTCTTTTCACGCGGGCTGCGGGCTCCGCGCCGTCTTCACGAGAGGCTGCTTTGAGGTGGATCCATCGCTCGGGACATTTCTGCTGCTGCGCCGCGCCGCAGCGCAATCTACTGAATCGGGCGCTTAGCGGATGATGCCGCGCTCAGACTTCTCGATGAAGTCGACGAGGTACTGCACGTCGGGGGATTCGACGCCTTCGGCGCGGAGGGTTTCCAGCGCCTGAGCAATGTTCATTTTTGAGGCCAGCAGCAGGCGGTAGGCGTGATGAATGGCGCGCACGCGCTGGCGGTCGAAGCCGCGCCGCTCCAGTCCCACCTTGTTGATGCTGTAGGCGTGGACCTCGCGTTTGGCGGAAGTCAGCGAGTAGGGGAGCACATCCTGGGTGATCGTGGTGCCTCCGCCGATGTAGGCGTAGCGGCCAATGCGGCAGAACTGATGGACGGGACAAAGAGCGCCGACCGTGGCGTAGTCCTCGACCGCGACGTGGCCGGCGAGGGTAGCGGCATTGGCGAGGATGCAGTGATCGCCGAGGACGCTGTCGTGGCCGATGTGGGTGTAGGCCATGATGAGGCAGTGGCTGCCGATGCGCGTGATTCCGCCGCCGCCCTCGGTGCCACGGGAGATGGTGACGGATTCGCGAATGGTATTGTCGTCGCCGAGGACGACACCGGTGGGCTCGCCGCGATACTTGAGATCCTGCGGGGAGATGCCTACGCAGGCAAAGGGATAAAAGCGATTACGCGCGCCGGCAGTGAGATGGCCGTCGAGGACGACGTGGGAGACAAGCTCGCAGTTCTCACCAAGAGCGACATGAGGACCGATGGTGCACCAGGGGCCGACGGAGCACGAATCGGGGATGACGGCCCCGGGAGCCACGATGGCACTGGGATGAATGCTCACTCCTGCGCTACCGCCTGAAGCGCGGGCTCGGCCGGCGCGGCAGGCCGGGGAACGAGCTGGCACATGACGATGGCTTCGCAGGCGAGCTGGCCGGCAACGGTGACGCGGCCTTCCATTTTGACGGCCCGCGAACGCCAGTTGAGGACGTTGATCTCAATGCGGAGCTGATCGCCAGGGAGCACAGGGTGGCGAAACTTGGCGCGCTCGATGGAGGTGAAGACCATCAGCTTGTTCTGGCGGTCTGGAACTTCGGGAAGCAGGAGCGTGCCGCCGGCCTGGGCGATGGACTCGACAACCAGCGCGCCCGGCATGATGGGAAAGCCGGGAAAATGGCCCTGGAAGAATGGCTCGTTAATGGAGACGTTCTTGATGGCGACGATGCGCTTCTTCCGCTCGACCTCGATGATGCGATCGATGAACAGAAATGGGTAGCGGTGCGGCAAGATGCCCATGATGTCGGTGACTTCGAGGACCTGCTGGCCGTCCAGAATGGGGTTTGAGTTCTCCATAGCGCGCAGGGGCGATTATAAACGGAGGCCTGGAGGGATGCTGGCGCGGCAACCGGCTAACGCAGCGCCATCAGCGCGCAGGCGAGCGCGGCGGGCATGACGATGAGGCCGACCTTCAGGAACTGCCACGGGGTAATCTCGGCCTGCTCGCGGCGCAGAGCGATAAGCCAGAGGATGGTGGCGAGAGAGCCAGTGACTGAGAGATTGGGGCCGAGGTCGACACCCACGAGCACGGCGCGGGCGAGCAGGCCGGTGTGGCCGGCGTGGCGGAGCGCCGATCCGGCGGCCAGACCGACGGGAAGATTGTTCATGCCGTTGGAGAGCAGGGCGACGGCGAAAGCGCCGGCGAACTTCGCGGCCATGCGCGGCTGATCGCCCAACCAGGCGATCGCCGCCTGAGCTGCGTGCATCATGCCGGCCTGATTGAGGGCTGCGACCAAAACAAACAGGGCTGCGACCAGCGGCAAAATGCTCCACGCGACATGGCGGAGCGCGGTGAGCGGAGCCGAGCGATCCTGGGAGGCGACCAGCACCATCGCGAGCAGAGCGGCGCCAAAGGTCGGCCATCCGAGGGGGATGCCGAAGCCGGAGGCGACGAGCATGGCGGCAGCGGCGACGAGGATTCCGGCGAGAGCGAAATGGCCGGCGTGGGAGAGACGGCGAGTTTGGGAGACGGCCGCGACCGGCCGTGCGAGGCTGCGGCGCGAGAGCAGGCGCAGGACGAGAAAAGTGACGGCGATCGAAACCAGAGCAGGCACCAGAAGAGCGCCGAGCCAGGCTCCGAGAGGCGGCAAATCGGAGGCGAAGACGACCAGGTTGGCGGGGTTGGAGATAGGCAGCAGAAAACTGGCGGCGTTGGCGAGCATCGCGCAGGCCAGGAGATGAGGGCGTGCGTCGACGCGAGCGCGGCGGACGGCGGCAAGGACGGCCGGGGTGAGAACCACGGCGGTGGCGTCATTGGAGAGCAGGGCCGTGACCACGACTCCCGAGGCATAAACCCAGAAGAACAGCCGGGCGGCGGAGCCGTGCGCGTGGCCGACAGCAATCTCAGCGACCCAGTCGAAGACGCCTTCCTCGCGGGCCAGCTCGGCGAGGATCATCATGCCGGCGAGGAAGAGATAGAGATCGAGGCCCTCGCGGACGGCGTGAAGAGTGGTGGCCGGTGAGATGAGGCGGAGGGCCAGGAGAAGCAGAGCGCCGGAACCGGCCCAGACGCATTCGGCAAGACCCCGCGGGCGCACCAGCATCAGCGCGATACTTGCGAGCGAAATGACCCAGATCAGTGCAACATCCATGTTTGGGGGCGGGAACCGGGTAGTTACGGCGGGAAACAGGGTCTCGAACTACACTATATCCAGTCCTTCCCCCGGAACGGTCCAGATCGATCTGGCACGGGGTAAATCCGCGGACGCCAGTTGGAGAATTTGAGGTCTTACTTATATGTCTGAGCGTCTGTATTATTCGGACTCCTTTCTGACCACGTTCGATGCGGTGGTGACGGACGTGCGCGAAGCGCTGCGGCGCGAAGGCGAATCGGTGTGGCAACTGGCGCTGGATCGGACGGCGTTCTACCCGACCAGCGGAGGGCAGCCCGCGGACAGCGGGGTGCTGAGCGCGATTTCGCGGGGCGGAGCGGCGCTGGAAGTTCCCGTGGAGCAGGTGGAAGAGGACGCGCACGGAGAGGTATGGCATTTTGTGCGCAAGCCGCTGACCGCGGGAACGGTGGTGCGGGGCCAGATCGACTGGGAGCGGCGTTTCGACCACATGCAGCAGCACACGGGGCAGCATCTGCTGTCGGCGGTGTTTCTGAAGGAGCTGCAGGCGGCGACGGTATCGTTTCACCTGGGCGAAAGCGTCTCCACGATCGATCTGGCGGGCGGCGTACCCGCGCGGCACAGCCTGGAGCGAGTAGAGCGGGTGGCGAACGAGATGATCGGAGAAGACCTGCCGGTGACGGTGAGGTATGTGGCCCGGTCTGAGGCGGAAGCGATGCTGGCGGCGGGGAACCTGCGCAAGCTGCCGGAGCGGGCCGGGGAGATCCGGCTGATTGAGATCGCCGACTGCGATCGTAATGCGTGCGGAGGCACGCACGTGCGTTCCACGGGACAAATCGGCGGGCTGCTGGTGCGGGGTGTGGAGAAGGTGAGCCGAGGTGTGCGGGTGGAGTTTGCGTGCGGACTGCGCGCAGTGCGCGCGGCACACGCCGACGTCGTGCTACTCAGCGAAGCGGCGAGCGCGTTGTCGGTGGGCGCGGCGGATGTTCCCGCGACGGTAACGCGGCTGCTGAACGAGGCAAAGAGCGGGGCGAAAGAGCGGCAGCGGCTGCGCGAGGAACTGGCCGCGTACCACGCCTCACGGCTGGCGGTGGAAGTGCCAATCGAGAACGAGCTGCGCCTGGTGGAGCGCTCGTGGAAGGATCGCGACCGGGATTATGTGAAGCTGCTGGCAGCGCGCACGGCGCTCACGGCGCCGTCGACAGTGGTGATCTTTTGCGCGGAAGAGGCGAATCCGGCACGGGTGGTCATGGCGCGCAGCCTGGATCTGGATTTCGACTGCGGGCTTATGCTGCGGGACGCGCTGGCGGAACTGGGCTTGCGTGGCGGCGGATCTCCGGATCTGGCGCAGGGCGAAGTGCCGGTTGCCCAGGCTGCAGCATTGCGCGCGAAGCTGGCGGCATCCGTGCGCCGTGCGGTGTTGGCGCCGCCCGCCATGTGAGGAGGACAACGAGGGCAAGCGGCCGTGCGATTGCGGCCGGAATACCGTAAAATCGAAGAGGTCTTTCCCGCCTAGTGGGGCTATAGCTCAGCTGGGAGAGCGCATCGTTCGCAACGATGAGGTCGTCGGTTCGATCCCGACTAGCTCCACCAAATTATTCATATTATTGAATTTAGATATAACAAATATAACAATAAGTGGCATACTTTGCCCGGAGAAGTGCTGAGGAATGCCGTTTGCTGTCATGCTGGCCCGATGACCGGCTTCCTTCCGCTTCGACCTCTCTGAGCTGTGCGCCCTTCTCAAACCGACAGCCTGACCCGCTCAGGGCATCGCCGCCGGTGGGGTTTGAAGCGATGAGGTCGGGGCCCCTTCGCGGGCTCCGCAACCGCCGTAAGTCCTGGCTCTGCCAAGTGTCATTGCTGGACCTGCGTTCAGCACCTGATGCTGGCTGCACGTTCCTGAACCCTGAAGGCCGCCTGTCTGCTCTTGGCAGAGGAGTGGAGTGAGAAATCGTCGGTCGCCGACGGAGTTGTGGTTATTGAAACACATTGTGTGCTAAAATTCGCGCCTGTTGCGCGAGGCAACTCAGAGAGAGAGGAAACCGCTATGCCGTATGCAATCAGCGGTGACGAACTCGCATTGTTTCAGCGCCTGCTCATCGGGACCTGGGCGAATGACGATGAGCTTCGCGACGCGAATGGACTCCCCCTGTCGTTCAACGTGATGCCGCTGCCGCAGGTGCAACCACCCAGGCGGACGGCCCCGGGGAATTTTCTTTACGGAGGGTTCATCCTCAAAAATTTTGTATTTTGCGAAGTGATTCGGTTTAACGGGAGCAACATGACGCCTCCGGTGCAGGAGTACGACCCGGCGGCGCTGGCGACTGCAGCGTCAGCGCCCAATCGCGGCGGCAGCTATACGCAGACATGCCAGGCGATTTTCTACGCCCAGCAGGTGAAGTTCGCTCAGGGGCCGGAGGTCAACACCATCGTTCATGTGGAAAACGGGGCGTGGCTGTACTTTGGACGGGCCGTACGGCCCGGGGGACGTTCCGGGACAGGTTCTGACGCAGCCGCCGTACATCTCCATCGCCAAGCAAATCTCTGTGCCACATGGGAATTCGGTGCTGGCGCTGGGAAGTGTCGATCTGAACGATGGGGACGACTTCGACGGTTCACTCGATGGGCTGAACGCCAACCCGATTCTGGCAGGTGCGCCGGCGATTCCGGATGGCCCTGTGCCGTATCCGCGACCGGCCGACATTGCGACGCCCGACTATCTGGACGTCTATGCAACGTTGCTGAATACCCCTGCGGACTACGAGAACCCGAACCCGATCTGGGCGCGGAATCCAAGCCGCCCACTGCAACTGGCAATGCAGAAGCTCGTGCCGAAGTGCTTCATCCACTGGAATGTCACAACACTGCCGCTGCCCGGCGGGAAGGGATCGGTGACGAATGTGCCGTTCGAGCAGAGGAAGTCGAAGGTGACGGACTACTGGGCGGATTACTGGCTGCTCTCTCAGGAGCCCTACGTTAAAGGCGGACCGCTGCCAAACTTCAATTGCCTTGCTTACACGCAGACGATCATGATGGAGATGACCATATCAGTGGACAAGGGCAAGGAATCGAGGAAGTTTATCTTTCCGCACGTGACGTGCAACACGGTGAAGAAACTGCCGGGGACACCGAGCCAAGCCCGCAACCAATATCAGAACGGAACGCCGCCGTGCATTCAGCCTAAGTAGAGGGTCGGGCATAGCGACACGCGACAGAGGGATTGCCGGTGATTGCAGGCTTGGGTGACAAGGCAGGATAACAGTGAGACTGAAGCCGTGAGGTTTTACGAGAAGGACGATCTGGTCGAAGGTTCCGCCAGTGAAATTGCAATTTAGGGCCTGGCTGGGTGACATCTACCATGGACGGACAAGAACAGGTCGCAGCCACAACCGCCGCCTCTCCGGCACACAGCAAGGGATTTGCCGTCCTCCTCCTGCTGGCTGCGGGCCTCGCGATCGTGATCCTGGCGAACGGTTACCCGCTCAATCTCTGGCTCTTCGGCTGTCTGATCCCATGGATCATCGTTCAGGACCAGCGCAGCAAGGACAAGCCCTGGGCTGCCCCCGTCCGGGCCCTCCTTAACCCGGCTCTTATCGCCCTCGCCATCCTCACCGCGTTCCTCGCGTTCCTCAAACTCCCCAGCGCTCACGACGCCAACGTCTTCGTCAACTGGGAAGACCGGCTCATCCTCAACCTCCACGCCTGGCTCAGGTATCCCACCAAGTGGCAATATGCCGGGCTCCTCGTCCTCGCAACCCTCGTTAGCTGGCGATTGCCGCGCCTCAAGGCTGTTAACCACCTCTCCGCCGCCAAAAAAGGGCTTGGCGCAGTGGCCTCCATCGTCGCCGTCATGGCTAACGTCAGCTTTCTCGGCCAGCTGCGGATCGTCGACCACAGATACTGCAAACTCGAATCGCGCATCCAGGCGGAATATCGTAAGGACGACGCCAAAAGGGTCCGGCACATCGATCGTGCCCTCGCTACCGAGGCCATCGCCCAGAATCTCCAGTCCGCGACGCCAGACACACGCGCCTGGCTTCGCGCCAACTTCACCGCCCTCGCTGATCTGAACCTGCCCAGCGATTATCGCGACGCCATCAGTCGCGCCCTCGCTGAAAAGGTCAGTCCCGGCACCGCATCCGAACTTCTGTTTGTTCTCCGGATCGATGGCCACTCCTGGTCCGACTCCGCCGAACTCCGGACGACCAAACCAGACCAGATCAACGCCGGAATCGAGCAGGCACGTCAGGATGCTCAGGATGCGAGCCGCGCCGAATCCGATGCCGAATCCGGCCTTCGCGCCATCGTCACCAGCATCGTCGGCGCGGGCAACGGCAATGCCGCCGCCGCCGCGATGAGCTTCTTCGATCCACTGGTCCGCGCCCTCGGGCTTGAGATGCTCACGCCCATCACCGACGCCATCCACGGCCAAGCTTCCGACGGCCTCAAGGACTGGCTCAAGGACCGCGAAAAGCCCCTCGTTGACCGCGCCGTCGATCTGGCTCGCAAATCCCTCCACTGGGACAGTCTCCCCCGCGCCTCCGCCCCTGCGGTTGCGCTAAGCCTGCGCGATGAAGCCCTCCAGATTGCCAAAGAGAACAAAGCCCGCGCAGCGGACGAAGTGAGCAAAGTTCTGGCCGACGCGGTTTCAGAAAACTACACGCCCGACCAACTCGAACAGCGCATTCAGGATGCGAAAGATGAAGGAATCGAGGCTGACCAGGTTCTCCGCCAGTTCGGGGCCGTGGCTGCCGGACCTGGCGCTTCCTCCGCTGACGGCGGCGCCCGGCCATCACCTGAAATGGCCGCTTGGGAAGTCAATCTTAAGGCCGCCCAGGACGCGGTCAACACACTCCGCATTCGTATCCGGGCCCAGGACAAAACCCCCGAAACGGCCGAACACAGCCTCCCCGAACCTCGCTGACCCTGGCACAGTCCGGCTTAACTGGGGCTTGGCAGTCTGATCGGGAGGCCCTGGGACATCCAGGCAGATTGTTCGCTTTCAACATGATCGACGATAGGGTACCTCGCATCTAACGTCTCTTGCGCATTCGGGATTGCGCTGAGCCCGTGTTCGGCCTGTTTTTCATAAACCCGGGCAGAAAACCAAGCGGCTGCCCCCCGAGCGATCGCGAAGACTTCAGCCGCGGCGGCGATAATAGTTAAGAGCCACTGCAATTCGTCTGTTCGAGGCTTTACGGCCTTCTCAAAGACGCGACCAGCCCTCAGTGAATTCCGGAGACACGATCTCGTTTGGTCGATCGTAAGAGGTGCGTTCGCTGGAGCAGGAGCATGACATTGATCGAGTCCCCGTGCGCTTATGAATTCCCGGGAATTGCCAACAGCGTCTCTGAATGTTTGTCGATCTATTCAGGCAACCGTGTAATAAGCGGCCGCCCCAACGACGACTGTGAATATCCAGGGAAGAAGGCCGAGAAGAATTCCGCAAGCAAACTTTTGTTTTCGAGGCATGGCAGAATGCCCTGCGAAATCAGGATCTGTAAACGAGGCAATCGTGCACTGCACTAAACAGGGCGTCAGCGGGAGGATCGGCGACAATCGCAACCGGGCCCATCACTTCGTGCAGCATCTGATTGAGCCGCTTCTTTAAGCCCGCTTGGAACATCGAGAGATCGGCGGCAGGAACTTGGTTCAATTGCAGCCCGTCAAGCCGCGTATCAATCGGGCGGATGTCACTGCCGATAAAACGGACCGGACCGGCGCTGCCCGGGGTGGCCAAAGCCGGATTGGTGAGGACTTACCGGGCATGCGAACGCCCCACATCGTAACCGTGGTCACGAAAGCGCTGATCGAAGAAGCCCAGGAAGGCTTGCAACCCAGCGCCTGCCAACTGCGTTTCGCTCGCCGCTACACTGCAGATCGTCATCTGGTCGCGAGCACCCGGCCCAGCAGCTGCTTCAAAGCCGAGAACCGCAACTCGAAACGCAAGAGCCTGCGGCGACCCACCTCCTATTGATCTATGCATAAATAATGTAACGACCTAGCGCAAGAAAGAAGCCAGCTCGGATTGTAAGATGCAGCCACGCAGTTTGTCCGGCGAAGATCGAACCCGATCCATAGAGCGGAGGACGTCTTCGAGCAGTTCGTCCACATCGTGAGGGCAACTGTTGGCCAGGTCGCCCTTGGCCGAAGCCCAGACGCCTTCGTCGGGATTGAGTTCCGGCGCGTAAGCGGGGAAGTGCTCGATGCGCAGGCGCCGATGCTGCCGGCGGAGTTCTTCGACGGTTTTTCCCTTGTGGGTGGAGGAATTGTCCAGCAGCACGATAAGCGGGCCGCGCAGATGGCGCAGCAGTTCACGCAGGAACAGACAGACCTCCTCCTGCCCGATGTTGTCGTAGAAGAGCAGATAGTAAAGATTCAGCCGCTGCCGCCGCGGGCTGAGGGAAATCCCGGAGATGACGCTGATCTTGTCCCGCCGTCCCTGACGGTGACGATGGATGGGTGTCTGCCCCGGCGGAGCCCAGGTGCGCACCACGTTGGGGATGAGCAGGAAGCCCGATTCGTCGGCAAAGACTATGTGGGCGCCCAGCCGCGCGGCGTTTTTTTTATGCGCGGCCACTCCTCCCGCTTCCAGCGCGCGATCTCTTCCTCGTCCCGCTCCAGGGCGCGCCGCTCCGGCTTTTGCGGGCTCCATCCCAGACCGTGCATCAGACGGCCGATATGGTCGCGGTGATAGCGCACCCCGAACTCGCGCTCCACCAATTCCGCAATGCGCGCCGTGGTCCACAGATTAGTCCGGTAGCCCTGGGCCAGCGGTCCCTTGACAAGCAGACGCACCAGGCGTTTTCGCTCCGCCCCGTCCAGCTTCCACGGACGGCCCGGAGAAAATCGCACCTTGAGAGCTGGTGCGCCGCCCCGGCGCCGGGCATTGCGCCAGCGCATCACCGAAACCGCGGCACAGCCAACACGCCGCCCCACTTCATGAAGTGAAAAACCCTGGTCCAACAACGCCAAAGCGCGTTTGCGCCGGTCTTCCAGCAGATCGGCGCTCCCCTTGGGTCTGGGCATAATCCCTTTACGCGGAATCACCAGAGCCATTCCATTGTTACATTATTTACGCAGAAGTCAATAATGCGTTCATCTCAGGGCTGTACTGCCTCGCAATTCTCTGCCGAACCGCATCCAGTGACTCAGGCAGCGTCGCGCCATGTGGGATGTGCGAGCCTCCCGGGAAAAAGAGTCCCGGCAGCGATGTCGCCGTGATCTGGAGCGCCGGTACGTCTATCGCTCCATTCTCGATGGCCCTCCCTGGCCCTTCGGCTCTTATCCAGGAGCGCAACCCGCTTGTTGACTCCCTGGGTGGTGATCCAGTCCTGAAACCCAGCTTGCCCCATCACCACATCCAGCAAACGCTGGATCAGCCGGAGATAATTCGCATTAGCCTGATGAAAAGCATCGTTTGCCACCGGGTCCTTCGCGTGCGGCGAGACAAACAGGTGGAGGCGCTCCTCCTGATCGATATGGAGATCGATCATGTCCACCGAATTTTTGGCCATGCCGAGGGGCTGGTTTTGCAGGATTCCGCCGTCAGAATATGTAAACGTCGCCGGGTCCTGGTCCCACGGAACGAGGTTCTCTGCTGGATAGTCATCCGGCTCGTTGTTCGCAGGACGCATGAGGTCCTGAACGCGAAATGCGATGGCGAAGGCTCCACACGCTGCTGCCGCCTCTCGAAGAGGTTCCCAAAATGACTCCGTGTCGCAGTTTGGTTCGTTTGCGTCCGCGAGCCGCGTTCGCTGATCTCCATATTTGAGATACGTAAACTCGCCTTTTGGACAAACCGGGTATCCGAAGCCGACGCCGTTCAGATTCGTCATAGCCACTCCGACGCGGATCGTGTCGCCCAGCGCATCGTGCCTTTGCGCTGGTTGAAGCGGTCCCTGATATCGCGACAGCAAAGCCTCCTTGGAAATCGCCTCGATCAGATTCGAAGAGAAAATGGAGTGGAGTGCAGGTTCATCGTCCTCGGTGTCCTGTAGACCCTTCAGGCCGATCCTCTTCACCCAGGTGTTGTAGACCGGATTGTCATACGGGCCCGCAGACTCGCCAGCGCTGAAGAGCAGCTTCTGGGCCGGAATGATCGCCGTCATCCCGCCCGCCGAAGCGCCTGTGGGCACATCGATTTCGATTCGATCGGACGGTGAAGTTGCGGATGCGTATTGTGCTGGCGGACGGCATCCAGAACCTCATACAGAACGCCTGCCTCGTAACTTCCCGGGGAAACCGCTCGGGCGATGGTAATCGCCAGTCTCTTTGACATAGGTAAGCGCGCCGCTCGCGATACTCTTCGTTATCAGACAGTTTGATCTCGATCTCATCTCACGTCCAACAAAGTCCGATACCCGCCACACTCAGGCGAGAGCCCCTGCATGAGGATCGGGATGTTGAAGAACACCGGGTCTTTATAGGTCTGCGGAGCGAGCGCGGCGGCCTGTCCAACTCGAAGTTCCGGCCCAATGCGCTGGTATGGTAATGCTCCTAGCTTGTTGAAGCGGAATGGCTCCATGGTGCGGGTGTTGCCTTATATTGTGGGTGCTTTGCGGGAATTGCCGGGAATGGGGCTGTATATGAAGTTGCCACTTTCACAGCGCGTCCGTGTTCGTTATACTTCAGGGCCATCCGCGTATCTTCTGGAGCGTGATTCATGGCCTATGTGGGGTTGCTCGCGTTAGGGCTCTTTGTTGGCTCTGTTGCGGTTCTCGGTTTCAAGCAGGCTCAGAACGATTTTGTGAAGGGCGGCCCAGCTATCCTCGGAGCGGCGCTAAGCGGCGTTGCGATGGTTTTCCTTGAGCGGTTCCTGCCGAAGGGTACGGCCGCGGACGCAGTGTACATGTACCCGATCGGACTACTCGTGGCCGTGCCATGGTTTTACCTGCCGGAGATAATAGAATTCGGTGTCGGAAGCGCCGAAGCCCAACTCAGGCACAGAGCCCTGATGACTTTAGCGATTATCGGAACGGTTGCCATCACCGCGCTCGCAGCAACATTGTCATTTGTTCCGGAATTTAGGCAGTGGATCAACCGCATGTGAGACGAATCTGATCGTCAGTGCTGTCCGTCGGTGATCGCCATTTTCCCGAGTGTGATCAGTGCCGATGACGACGGGGGTATGGGATCAGGGACGCGAGTACGACGGACGGGGCGGAGAAAAGACGGATTGTTGAGCTAACGCCGGTTTCTGGAGCGAGCGAGGCACGGATTTCGCAGGCCAAGGGCTTGAATCCGAGGATAGAAATTGAGGTTCCTGCGCCGTCTGCGGCAGGGTCGAACGGGGCCTCTCTGGATTCAACTCCTTCACCGCGGCCCGCTTGAAGCGATGATGCCGCTGCTCCGCGTCGCCGTTCTCCTTGCCGTGGCCAGCCTGCGTCTTCTCGCTCTCCAGGCCGTAGGAACGCATCAAGCCCCGGTAGCGATCCGTGAACTCGACCGGGTCGCTCATGTTGTTGACCGCCGTCGAAAGCCGGTCCGTGCGATAGCGATGCGGTACTTTGCCCAGCATCCAAAGCGCGTTCCGCAACCCCTCGCTCAAGATCCGGAAGCTCTCTGATAAGCACACCGCTGCTGCCTCCCGTTTCGAGTACGTCTGCACGAAGTGATATACCCGGTGCGGAAAACTCTGCCCTGGATGGTCACGCCCAGCTCTTCCATGTTTGTGAAGTCCGACGCTGCCAGCCGACCCGCAGGATGCTGGTGCGCGAAGAACACCTCCCGGGCCGGACCTGGGGTGGCACGGCACACCTTCACCCGCCGCTGCAGCGCAGGCACCTGCCCGTCCTGAAAGCGGCCTGGATTCTGTCGCTGTAAAAACTCGAACTCCGTCTTGGCCTCGAGCCCGGCGCGTTGTCTTAAGACAATTCCTGCACGTCGTCCCAAACATCGATGAACGAATCTGGCCGCGTCCGCCCCCGCACCGCCGATGGCAATTCGCCTGGCAAACGGCCTTAGCGACGATATTTCCTGGCCGTCTTCGGGTCCATGCCCGACTTGGACGACGCAATCTCCTGGTTCTCCTCTGTCTTTATCAACGCAAACAACCTCCGAACCTGTTTGTCGATGACCAATCCGGCTCCGATCCGATGAACCGGAATGCGCTTGGCCTAATTGTCGCTGGACCGGGAATTTTGTTTGTGGTTGACCGGTACTTCTATTGGTCGCCCGTCACCCAGGTCAGAAGGGGGCGGGGCAGCAGAGATGTCGCATATGCCCATTGTTTACTCTTGTCGCGGATGCCGACAAAAGGCAGGCAGAGCGAAAAGCTATGCCAAGCAGGGTGCGATCGGGGATGACTGGAGTCGTCAGAGTTGGCCAGAAAGTACCCTAGCAACGGTCACGACGACTGCACCGGCTCAGCGTCACCCTTCTCCCATCGGACTTTCGCGCAATCGACGTTGAAAAAGCCAAGGCGGTGCGCTTCGAGAACGGTACCGTCCAGCCAGAACCGCTGCCCTTTATCAGCAATCCTGAACTCCGGATAGTCAGCGTGATTGGCATCGAAATAGACGGATACGGTTCCAGGAGAAAGCATGGAGTGTATTGTGGCGTTTCCACTTTCGACCGAGTGAACCACGAAGTGCTGATCGCACGAGTGGGGCGCAATGGGAAAGACCACGGGGCGTTGAAGCTGATCCGGCGCCGCGCAGCCATCCGGCGATCCGGCGCGCCAGGTCAGCAAAGTATCCGCACGAGAGGAGAATCGAGCGCCATTCACCACCAATGCCGTCGCCTGCGGCGTGTGCAGGGAGTTCTCGTACAGGGGCACGGCGAAGTTGTAGTTCACCTCTGAATGGACTTCCTCACTCAGCGAACATGCGGCGCTCTGCACATCACAGCATTTTCTGAATGACTATGCCCCAATGAAGTCGGACCCATGCCTCGCTATGCTGGCTGGGCTGCCGCTATTGGCAGATGCTGTCCAGCCGCTGCACCGGTTCGGGCTTGAAAGATGGATAGGCCTCCTTGTGGGCGTCCAGGAAGGCGTCGGGAAACGAATCGCCGTTGGGCAGCCCGATGTTGGGGTTCAGGGAGTAGGCGTGGTTGCTCTCAACCTTCGGCAGCGAGGCGAAACGGAAACCTTCCTCGTGCAGGAGCTGGAGCAGACTGGGCAGCATGAGCGTGGTGAAGGACGTTTCGTGGAGGAGCAGGACGGCGGGAATCTCGTGGCCGAATGCGAGTTGCTCGGTTTCGCGTCCGAGGCGGATGAACTCCGCAGCATTCTCCATGTAACTCTGTTTGAGCCACGCAATCGAAGCGGTGTCGTCTTTCGCGAGGCAGCGTCCGTAGGGATCGTCCCAGTCGTCATCGTTGAAATTCAGTGTGACCTCGGCAATGCGGTAGCCGTGATCGTGAAGCCAGGCGCGGACGTCTTTACGCTGCAGCAGCGTGGCGCCCTCTTCGAGATAGGGAAAGCGAAACCAGTGCCAGTCGCGCTTACCGGCATACTGACGGAGGATCGGCTCGTTGATCGCGATATTGTGCTCGAACTCCGCGGCCGTTTCGCTGGAAAGCGCGGGATGCGACCAGGTGTGGTTGCCAATGTTCATGCCGGCGGCGATCCAGACGCGCAGGGCCTGCTGCATGTCGGGATCGTCCGCGACGCCGACGCCGTTGACAAAGCCGTAGACACCTTTCAGATGAGCAGCCCTGAGCTCGGCGGCGAGTTGCGTGGCGATGCCGGTGCGCGTGTAGCCGGGGTGCAGACCTCCGCCCGCCGGGAGATCGTCAAAGGTAAGCGCAACGACAGGATGTCGGCTGAGCGGCGGAAGCCTCGGCGGTGCGGAAGACGGGGGACTGGCAGCGCGCGCGGAGGCTGCGGCGAGCAACCCGACCAAAGCTCCACAGACCAGCCAGCGACACTTCATGCAGCGATTCTCCCCGGGGGATTGCGTACCTTTTCCAATGTACGCGAAAGGCGGAGGGGATCCGGCGCGGGAGAAACTGTCAGGGAAATCGGGGCGTCGGGCGAGAGATCGCGAGGAATTGTGCCGGCAGAAACGCAGGCGGGGAAATCTGACGGAATTGGCTGGATTTTATGGCGCGTCCTGAGAGATTCGAACTGCCGGCCTACTGATTCATAGCCCGATGAGAGCCGCTCCTGACGGCAATGCACGAGAGCGCAAAAGTCTTCATAAATGTATTATTTACAATAGATAGAAGATAACCCCGGGTCGCATAACGCCGCACTGGAGCGCATCAAGTTCCAAACCGAACCTGCACCAAAACAGGCAACGGAAATAACCGAGTGAAGGTCAGTTGCCTGGCAGTCTTCGCGAAAGATTCGCGGAATTCTCACCGTCATTGACCACCGCCTGGCGGTGGCGCAGCACAGCAGAGAGGGGATTTTCCGATGGCGACCACGGCAATGAAACCAAGACAACAGGCCCATGAGCTGATTGATCGTCTCTCTGCCGATCAGGTTTCAGCCGTTGTCGGCCCGCTGCAGACTATGCTCGATCCTGTGGACTGCGCCATTGCCAACCGTCCCCTGGAGGATGAGCCCATCAGCGTGGAAGAGGAGCACGCCGTCGCCGCTTCCAAAGCGTGGCTTAAGGATCGCGAACCAATTCCCAAAGAGGAAGTCCTGCCCGCGTTTGGCCTGACAGCGGTGGGCTTTGGACGCATGGGGCGCACTCCTCTTGAACCTGAACCGCACCGTCCAGGATTGTAAGCATGGGCAAGAAGAGCATTGCCTGGACCGACAACGCCAGGGCAGTGCTGCGCTCATCGCCCAGCCTACAGCGTTGCGCACTCTGCACAGCATCGCATGGCATCTGGCAACCAGCGAAGACGACGTAAAGCAGCTTCAGCGCATCGAACCGCAGGAGTTGCGCCGGCGCTTGGGCGACTACCGCATTCGCTTCTACGACCACGGCGACTCTATCCTCGTTCTGACAATCAGGCACCGTCGCGAAGCCTGTCGCTCAACAGCTCAAGACGCGACCGAAGCCCGACAGAGCCGCACCGAGTCCGCTCCGGCTCGATGGATGCTACCATGCAAAGCTCTGGAGCGAGGCCAGTCGGTTATCCCGCGAAGTACCGCAACAGCGACTCGCGGGCCTCGTCCATCGCTGGCAGTTGCGGAACCACGCGAAGCGACAATCCCAGGGACTCTGCGAATGGGGCGAGGCAGTCCTTCACTCGCGAGTTGCGGAGCCGAACCTCGGAGGGGAAGGCACTGGTTTCGCGAATCGTGCCGATCAGCGCCCGGGCCAGCATGTCGCCAGCTGAAGTTTGTGGACTGGCCAGTTCCGGCTTGTACACGATTCCGCTGTCGCCATCGACGGCCAGCGCAACAGCGGTACACGCCTTGCGTTCGCCTTTCCTGCCCACTGCAATCAGGCTCACAAAATAGTCGAGTTCGATGACGCCCCGAACCGGATAGTCTCTGTTTCGTATGCTGACCGTTGCCTCCAGCCCGGTCTGCGCCGGGGACAGCGGCGGCTCCGGCGGCAGGACGGGTTCGATCAATTCGATTCGCCAGGAATTCTCTGTCGGCACGAAAATCGGATAGGCCCCGGCCATCTGCCAATAGGGTGTCTTGCCCGTCCGAGCGATTTCGGAGCAGACTGCGATCACCGCTCGCAGGCAAGTCGCCAGAAGACCGGCTTCCTCGGCAGTGACATACCAGGGGTGATAGCCAGGGCGAAGAGCGCGGAAAATCGGAGCCGCCGTGCCCTTGCCGCTGGGGTGATCCAGCCTGGCAAGCAGCTTTCGATCCGGCGCGTCCAGTTCATTCCTCGGGACGAATTCAACGTAGACGCAGTTCTGGGTCGCCAGGAATTCCGCCGCATCGATTTCAAGCCCATCGGAAATCTTTCGGAACATCCGGTAACCTTCCGCGCCGATGTAGGCGTGCATGGAGAACACTTCGCCCATTGCTCCCATGACGGAGCAGTAGCAGTATTCCTCGCTGTCCGGGTGGCGAACGATGATTAGCTGGTTTTCATCCAGCAAATCCCAGGGCCGGAGCGCGAACAACTCTCCCGCCATCGCATAGAGGTTCCTCATTGCAGCGAAGGATGGCGGATTCTCTCCGCGGAGTTCATCGACAAAACAAAACTCTGGCTGGAGCGCAGACGGGACAGGACGCTTCTTCGGCATGAGGCGAGGTAAACTCCGGTAATTCCAATTCTCAGGGTAACGGAGGCTGTTGTCGAGGTTCAATCGGCTCGCCTGGGGCCCTGTGGTCCTTCATGTCGCTTTCAGGGTCCAGCAGCGGCTTCCCGTCGCGGATCGGATCTGTGGTGGACCGAGCCGCTTCTCTTGCCAGTCAGCCGGCATTATCGCCCTCCGAAAGATCCCCGGCGCTGCTGCGCAGCGGGAGCATGCGGACACTTACCCCCAACCGGGTTGCTGTATGGATGTCGAGTCCACGGTGGCGTTTACAAATGTCAACATCCGCTGCGACAGCAACGCAGCTTGATCGCGTTTACGCAGGAAAACGCGTTTCCATTTGCAACCGGCAAAAGCGCCGCAGAGCGCTTCGGCGAGCCGAAGCGTCTGACGGTGACGCATTGACGCCGGTTGGGCGTATGGCTCCCAATCCCCCGATGAACTATTCCGCCAAATCATCGCGAGGCTTTCTCCTCTAAATAACTGACCCGCTCGCGGGCAAACAGGTTCTCAGGGATTGGTCTGACCGAGGACGGGTTGACGGCCGGGCTTTCGTGCCGGCGGGCCGGTCATTATCTCTTTTAAGACGCTTTCGTTGTCGGATTGGATGAGAGAGTGGACTTTGACGAATTCGGCATCGGCTTCGGTGTTGTTGCCCAGTTTGTGATCGAGCCGGGCAAGGCGGTAGTGAATGCTGACTTCGTCGGGCTCGAGCTTGTCGGCCAGACGCATTTCGCGCGGGGCATCGTTATTGCGGCCTGCGTCGGCATCAAGGATGCCAAGGTCCGGATGCGCCTGCCAGAGACCTGGATCTTCTCCCGTCCGCTCAGCTCTCGCGTGTCTCCGGTTGCAGGTCTATAATTTGCGCATCCTGCCATGCGTACGCCCGCCATCCTGCTGCTTGCCGCAGTGCTCGCCGCCACGGCGCACGCCGCCCAACTCGTCACTGTTGATCAGGTTCAGAAGATCCTCACCGCCTCCCGCGGTGAAAGCGACACGAAGCTGGCAGAGCAAATCTCTTCCTTCGAAGCTGTCGAGAGAATCGATACCCCCACGCTCCTCCGCTGGCAGGCAGCCGCCCCGGGAGACCGAACGCGTGAAGCTCTGTTGCTGCTGGCCGATTCCTCGGCCTTTCTCCCGCTTCCGCCCTCCAGGATCGTCGACCAGCCTCCTCCCGACGCCGCCGGCATGCAGCAGATCCTCGCCCGGACCATCGACCATCTCGGTAAGGTCCTTCACAACCTGCCGAACTTCATGGCGGTACGCGACGTCACTCAGTTCGAGGACTCGCCCATGCGGGAGCGACTCGATATAGCGAACTCTCCCGGTGCCCATCAGCACATCCGTTCCATCGATTCCGCCAAACTGGTGGTGGGTAAGCCCTATTTCCTGCACCTCTATCTAAGCGGCCGAAAACGCATGAAAGTCACCTATCGCGACGGTCACGAAGTTCAGGTCAATCTCGCGAAAAACGATGTGGACGCTGGCCTCCGCAGCCGCGGCGAGTTCGGTGCCGTCCTCGCCGTGGTGATCGGAGATGCCTTCCGGCAACAGCTTGAGTGGGATCACTGGGTGCAGAGCCCCGCCGGTCCCCTCGCCACCTTCCGCTACGTCGTTCCTGCGGGCGCATCGCACGACGTCGTCGAATATCCGTCGGACGCGGGAGTCAAACGCATCCTTCCTTCCTATCACGGCGAAATCGCCATCGACCCTGCCAGTGGAGCCGTCCTTCGCCTCACGATTATCGCTGACATGCCGCAACCCTACGAGCACATCCAGTCGGCGCTGGTTGTCGAGTATGGTTCCGTCGTGCTCGGCGACCGCACCTATATCTGTCCTGTCCGATCAATGAACCTCGCCCGTGAGCCGCTGGCCGGAGAGACGCAGGACGCCGCACCCGTGCTCCGCACTTTTCTCAACGATATTTCGTTTACGGATTACCACCTCTTTCGAGCCGACGTCCGCATCCTCGGCCCGGCACACACCGAGAACCCCTCGCAACCCCACTGATACCCTGCCTTTCGGCGCCCGATCTCTCAATCCTGCCGACCTGCCTCGGCAGAACGCACCAAAGATGCACCATCTGGCTACTCCTTGCCGTTTAACCCCACCTCCACTATCCCGATACGCCCGGTCGTCGCGTCCCGCACCCCCAGCCTCAGCTCCACATCCCCGGCTGGCACATCGATCTCCTGCCGCACCCGTACCTCGCTCTGCATATCGCCCGTCATATCCGCTGCCGGCAGCGTCACGTCCAGCCCCGCGTCGGTCGAGTTCAACCGCTTGCCGCCCGCCTCGTACACCGCTTGCGTCACCTCCAGCTCCACCTCCTTCCTGCCATCTGGCAGATCTTTCAGCGCCAGCTCCTGCGGCTCGATGGAGTACTCGATGAAATACCGCGTCACTGGCGGATGCAGCGGCTCGGGCGGATTTCCCGCCGGCCCTGACGTGGGCTTCAGTCCATGTAGTTCCGGATCCCCCGCCGGCAGTACCTGAGCCTCGAAGATCACCTGCGACAGCCGAGGCGCCCCCGGCTCCATCGCCTCCGACATTGGGCTCAGCATCGGCGTTTCCTTCGCCGCCTGGCGCAGATCCGTCGCATAGTACCCGCGCCGGTACTGGAGATCGTATTTCCTCTCTTCCAGCCGCACCATGATCGTGTGATAGGCTCCGTTCTCCGGCTCGTGCGGCGAGTAGGCCAGCGTGTAGTAATTGGAGCCATCCGCGATCGCCTCCTCCACCGCTTTCCCCACCGCATTCGTGTTGAAGAACGCCTTTCCTCCCGTCTCGGTCGCAACCAGCTTCATCTCCTGCTGCGATTCGCCCCACTCCCGTGGAGTCCTGATGTCGTTCTGCGCGGCCTCGCCCTCGGCAGCCTGCATGTCGTGAGGCATTCCCATCTCCGTCGGCGCCACCACGTTCGCGGAGTTCGAATCCGTCAGGTTCATCAGCGCTCGGGCGTCCACCGGATACACTGCCACACGCGCCCGCGCCAGCTCCGCGTTTACAGCCATCACCGCGGGCCCGATGCGGGCTGCCTCGGGAGAACTCATCCGTGACAGGTCGGGATCGAGAGCCCCGGACAACCCTCCCGACACCCAGATCAGATTCTTCCGCCCCGGAACCGTGCTCAGATACCGCGTCAGTTCGCCGAACGCCCCCAGCGTAATTTCCATCCGTTGCTCTTTCTGGAACGCCTGCTGACTTATCAGGAGATCGTTCAATTCCTGGCTCAGGTCCGGGATGTCTGCGGCCATCTCTTCGTCGATCTCCTTCTCCTTAAGATCGCCCGAGGGGTCCGTCATGATGCTCTTCCGGGCCGGTGTGTTCCCCAGGTTCAGCGCCTCTTCGATCGTTTCCACATCCGCCGTAAACCCCGAGATCATGCGCAGCCGCGTAGTGAGCGTGAACACCGCCGTCTGCGTCCCTGGCGGAATCCTGCGCAGGTACTTCAGTATCTGCGCCCGCGCGTAGGTCTGATCGTTTTGCGGCGTATTCAGAGCATCCAGCAGCAGCACGTTGGCGGCGCTCGTGATTCGATACTTCGGAAAGTCGCTGTACACGTGCGGCGGCAGCGTCGGCGCTTTCGCTGACTCCTGTACATCCGTCGCCCTGTGCTCCTCAAAGACCGTGATCGCCTGCGGCTTCCCATCCTCGAAGATCTTAAAGTCCGATTTCTTCAGCCCCTCCACGGGCTTTCCCTTGTCCCGCACGACCACATCGACCAGCACCAGATTGGCGTTCGCCTCGAACGTCGGGATTTGACCTGTCACTGGCTGCGCAGGACTCCTGCCAGCCTGCGCCGCCGCCCACACCACCAGCGACCCCAGCACCGCAATCCAAACCACTGGATACCAGCGCGACCGGATCATGGGAAGCCTCTCAGTCAGGAAAGAAGATGTCTTCTCCCCAACGTTTTGCGATCCGCCCATCGTAGCAAATCAAGGAGCGCTTCTGCAGAACGACGCAGGATTCCGGGGGATGTGCCGCAAGGAAGCAGCCCTGGATTCCACCTCGTCGGAAATTGATGAACGCTGCACAGAATTGCGGCCTTCCCCTGCCTAAGGGTCAAGCCTGGAATTCTCATCATCGCAAGTTTATCCGCGAGGTTTCCGTCACCTCTCAATTTTCCCTTGTGCGTCGAAGTGGACGGAAAGTCGGCCTTCCAGGCAGTTTGGCCGCTCCGGCCTAGCCCGCCGGGTCAGGACCCCGAATGTACTGGCAGGTTAACCGGCGAGAAGGGGTCGAAACAGCGATCCTATGTGCGCGTGTGGGGAATGGCTGCTATTCGTCCTCGCTGGTCTGCGTAGACAAATACCGCTCATAGCCTAGCTCATTGATCTGGTGAGACTGGGCTTCGAGCCAATCTACGTGTTCTTCTTCATCTTTCAGCAGATCGACGAAAAGGTCGCGGGAGCCATTGTCCTTGTTTTCGTACGCAATGCGCACGGCTTCGTTGTACATTCCCACGGCCTCAATCTCGAGTTTCAAGTCGGACTCAATCATGTCCTTGACGTTGCTCCCAATCGTCAGAGACAGCGGCTCCATGCTCGGTGTGCCGTCAAGAAACAGTATGCGTTCTATAAGGGCCTCGGCGTGTTTCATTTCGCCGATTGACTGCATCTTGATGTACTTCGCGAGCTTGTCGTAACCCCAGTTCTCGCACATCTCGGCGTGAAGAAAATACTGGTTAATCGCGGTCAGCTCTTCGCGGAGTGCCTGATTCAGTCGTTCGAGGACCTTTTGGTTGCCCTTCATGACGCGCATTGTTCCATAGGCGAAGATGGACTGGCAAGTCGGTCACCAGTTTGTCGAGATCGCAGCTCCGCATCTGCAAATCGGGTATGGGTTGACTCACTTCTGTGATCCCTGGAGCGTTCGCTGGTCGCGTGGTGAAGTAATGTCCGGATTGCTGGTGAACCGGTGCCTCACTCCGCTCTGTAAGGTCCGCAATTGCCGCCAGGATGTGCTCTCGGCAGATGCCGTTAGGAATTGAGCTTGCCATTCTGGACTCGATTTGAGTGATTGAATTGATCCCATTATGGGTCAGGAACACACGCGCTGCGCGACGGGAAACTCAGGGGCGTTGGCACTCGTACACGGGACCGCGTCGGGATCCGCATCATCCCCGCAGGTACAGGGAACAACTCCGTTCGAACGCGCAGCTGCGGAAGCTGTCAGACTTTGCAGCTGACAGAGCACCTTGACCTGCGGGGGATGCACAACGAGAAGGCTGAGCGAAAACGACGTGGAGTCCGACGAGACTCGCCAGTCGGTGGCAGCAGGAACTAGCCAGATACGGACACTGTGCGGACACAAGATTCAGGCTGTGGCGCTAAATCCGGTTAAGTTGTTGGCTTGATGGCGCGCCCTGAGAGATTCGAACTCCCGACCTACTGATTCGTAGTCAGTCGCTCTATCCAACTGAGCTAAGGGCGCGCGCAGGGCGTCTTAACAGACTCCTCTGAGGATAGCAGTTCCACGGAAGAGGAGCAACGCGCGACGACGTGGCGCGACGACGTGGAGGAAGCAGGAGATGCGCGAGTCCGGGGCTGATGCGAAACGCCCACCGAAGGGCCGGTCACCGCCGATCTGACTTGCGTTGAGCGGTCGGCGCCGGAGGCTTGCACCGGCGGGCCAGGAGCGGGTCCGGTCAGCACCAGTCGACACGGCGACGGGTCAGGCCAGGACGCTTTCTCGGAGGCGGGGCGGGAGCGGCATCGCCGCCGGCCTCTTCGATCTCCTCATCGGTGAGAATGAAGCGGCGGATGTAGCGCAGCGGCTCTTCCCAGAGCGCCATCTGCTCGAGGTGATACTGCCAGAGGTTGCTGGAGGTGGAGCGGGAGGTACGGCGCGTGAAGGACTTGCGCTGGATGGTGACAATTTTCCCGTTGCGGTCGAGCCGCGTGTACTCGCGGGAAGGCAACACAAAGGTGATCTGGGTACCCTTCTTCCAGAAGTGCGAGGCAAACTCGTGGGAGAAGAGCAGGGCGTAGTACCGATGGCCGTGTTCGAGGGTACGCAGGGCATGATCCAGGCTCGTCCACTCCGGGTCAATATTGTTCTGGTACCAGCGGCGGAAATGGAAGCCGTGCGCGCGAGCGCGCTGAACGATGTGCAGGATGAGTTCGCAGCGAGTCATGGCGATTTCCGGCAGAGGGCGCGCCCGCAGCCCGGATGCTTGCTACCGTACGGCCGGGTTCGGCGTCCTGACAAGCGAAAGAATGCGACCCGGCGCCGGGAGGTAACCCCCGGCGATCAGGCCTGGGCGTATTCCATCTCCTGTTGCTCCTCGTCGAGGCCGTGGCGGCGCAGGAGCGTGGGCAGGTTCTGGGAGAACGCGCTGCGCGGCATGACCATATCGCAGCCGGCTTCAAGGGCTTTGGCCTTCAGGTCGCCCTGCAGGTGCGAGAGGAAGCCGATGACTGAGGTGCCGCGCTTGAGCTTTGCCTTGAGCTTCGGGATGAGCACGAGCGGCTTGGCGGCGGAATTGTTCAGGTCGAAGACGACCAGCGAAGGCCGCTCTTCCTCCGGCGCGTCCACGATGCGGGCCAGGGTTTCGGGGTCGTTCTTGACAAAAGCCACCTTGACGCCGAGCTTGCGCGCGGTCTCGTTGATCTTCGCAAGGAAGAAGAGATCCTCGATGAAGAGGAAGATGCGGGTGGGCGCGTCCTCGCGGATGGGCGGCGGCACCGCCGAATCCCAGCCAGCCGACTCCATGTAGAAGCCGTTGCCGTTGCCGTTGACGTTGCCGTTGCGGAACTCGATGGTGGAGGGCGGCGCGTCGGCGACATTGCCGTTGACGGTGCGATAGCTGTGGTCCATGGGACCGACAAAGACGCGCTCACGGCGCTGCTTGTTGCGGCGTCGTCCGCCCCCCTGGCCGCCCTGCATCTGGCCATTGCCGTTGTTCCTGAAGAAGCGGCTCTGGCTGGAAGGCGGCTGCTGCTTCGGCGGCTTCTGCTTGTGTTGGTGCGGCTGGGGCGCAGCCTGCAGGTTCTGGGGCTGCTGACCCTGCGGCTGCTGGGCGTGGGCGGCGCCACCCTTGTTCCGCTTGCGGCGGCGGCGGCGGCGATGGCCGCCGTGTCCCTGGTTTTGCGCTTGCTCCGGATTCGGCGCCTGAGCCTGGAGTTGGTAATCCGCCGGCGGCTGAGGCTGGTTCTGCTCTGTTGTCATGCTTGCACTTCCTGGTGCGATGGGCTGTACGTCCCTTGGCCCTTCCTGCCGTCGCGTCGCCTGAGGAACTGAACCGCAGGCTGCCGGAAAACGGCGACGTGCTGCTTTACCGGGATTCGGGAACGATGTATGTCAGCTCCGGCTCAAACGCCGCGGATGCGCCGCGGCGGATACAGCCGGAAAGTTTATGTTGCGGCAAAGCGGGAGCACGCGCGCCCTCATCGCCCGGCTTCCCGCAGGGAACTCCGGGGACGTACAGGAGCGCAACCGAATGCCACGTCGATTAACGGAACGCAATGAAATCGCCGTCCGATCCTGATTCACCATTCGCCCCCGGTTCACTCTCCGCCATCACGTAGACAGCAGCGGGAGAAACCCGGGGCCGATTCCAGACTCTCGAGAATAGCGGCGAGCCTCGCCGGTTCACAGCATGGCGTCAGCCGCTCGATGGGCAAGTACAATACTACTCCGAGAGGCAATCCCTGGCAAGCAATTTGATGCGGCCACCGGGAAGAGGCGATGCAGAGGGGTCGCCGGGGACTGGGAACTACGGAAAAGGCCATCCGCTGACGGATGGCCCCGTTGCCTCGAATGGCCAGTCACTGGCCCCCCTGAAGTGTCCTCTCACCAGATGGATCGGGACTTTTGCATTCCGGCCGGGGCAAAGACCATCTGAGGGCGATGCTCTCAACGACCGGAATCTTTCTCGCAACGGCCCCTCTGCGGGGGCCTGTGCGTCGCTGGCGCCGACTTTAGTGCAATCGGTATGCCGTTCCAGAAGCAATTGAACAATAAAGACTTAGTGCGCAAGCCCATCAGGGAATCCTTCCGATTCACATAGAACACAGGGGAGTGGCTTCCGCAAATTCATACCAAAACCAAGGCAAGGTTACTCCTGGCAGTGGGGGCAAAAGTGGGTTCCTCGTCCCGCGAGCACGATGCGGCGGATGGGCGTTCCGCAGATCCGACAGGGTTCTCCAGCGCGGCCATAGACGCAATGCTGCATCTGAAAGAAGCCCTGGCTGCCATCGGCATCGACGTAATCGGAAACCGAGGAGCCGCCGGCGCGGATGGCCGCCTGGAGCACCGCGCGGAGCGCGACGCGGAGGCCGCCAAGCTGCTCGCGGGTGAGACGACCGGCGGGGCGGGCGGGGCGAATGCGGGCACGAAAGAGGCTTTCGTCGGCATAGATGTTGCCGACGCCGTGCAGTAACGACTGGTTGAGCAGCGCCGCTTTGATGGAGAGCTTGCGACTACGAAAGAGCGCGACGAAATCGGCCTGGGAGATGGAGAGAGGCTCCGTTCCGGGACCCTCGAAATCGCCCGCTGCGAGGGCCAGTCGGCCGAAGCGGCGCGGATCGACGAAGCGCAGCTCGCGGGCGGAAGCGAGATGCAGCACGGCGTGCGTGTGCGGCGGTTGAGGCACCTTTGGGTGAGCGACGAGGAGACGACCCGACATGCCGAGGTGCACGATCCACTGAAGGGAAGCAGGGGGATGCACCGCTCCGCGCGAGGCGGGCATGCTAGCGGCGCCTGGATCGAGATCGAAGACGATGTGCTTGCCGACACGGCGAACGCGCCGGATACGCCGACCCGACAGAGCCGCAGCCATTTCGTCAGATGGGGTTTTGAAAAGCTCGCGGTAGCAGGAAAACCAGACGGATAGGATGGTGTCGCCGCGAAGGCGCCGATGCACGCCGGTGGCGATGGTTTCGACTTCAGGAAGTTCGGGCATTGGGCGCCGTGGGGCCGGCTCACCCAAGCATACTGGACGGCCGAATCAAAGAAGAGCCAGGGCGGTCAAGGCACAGACATTTCCCGCGGAGGGAAATTGCCAGCTGCGCAGCCCGGAGGAAGGCAGGCTCCACGGAGCCTGCCTGGTCGAGCCGAAACGCTGTTTAAACTGAGGCTGCTTTCGGAGCCGCCGATTCGACCACAGCGGATTCCCTGTAAATCGCAGCACCGATGAAGGTGCCGACCAGCACTTCAACGAGATTGCCAAGAGTCGTCAAGACCATCAGGTTGTGCGGATAAAGGCCGGTGATGTACATGAATGCGGCGTTGGGCAGCACGTAGGCGACGATCCAGATCGCCAGCGCGACGTTCAATGCCGTTCTGTAGCGGGTCCCGAGGCGCGGCTTGCAGGCGGCATAGAACCAGATAGTGATAAAACCGGCGAAGAGACCCAGAACATTGAACCAGATCACCTGAGTGGTGCTGAAAGCACCGATACCGAGCACTTTGTTCGCGGATGTCCATTGCGAATTCAGGATGACGCCATCCGCGACGTAACCCAGTACGTCCGCGACGAGCCCTGCGACGATACCTCCGAGAAGCACACGACCAAAGTTAATCTTGCCCATTGACGCCTCCTTTCAGGGTCGGGCGGAGTATACGCGCAGCAGCGACGGCTTAAAAGCTGAATCTTGCAGCCGAGTACCCGCTGGATTACATTTGCCCGCCTGATCCTCATGGGCATGGCGCCTTTCAGGGCGAAGAAGAAACGAAAATCGGGAGTAAAATCGGAACATGTTGTCCCCGGTGACCCCAGTACCGGAGCCCACGCCGGAATTCCCTGTCCCGCCATCGCTCGCGTGGGCGCACCCCGTGGTGCGGGAGTGGTTCGTAGGCCGCTTCGGCACGCCCACCGAACCGCAGGAGATGGGCTGGCCGCAGATTCATGCGGGACGAACGGTACTGATTTCCGCGCCGACGGGCTCCGGCAAAACGCTGGCGGCGTTCCTGATCTGCATCGACGGTTTGGTCCGCAAGGCGCTGGAAGGACGGCTGGGGCAGGAGACCGAGGTGGTGTACGTATCGCCGCTGAAGGCGCTCTCCAACGACGTGCACAAGAACCTCGAAGTCCCGCTGCGGGAGATTCAGCAACTGGCGCTGGAGCGCGGATATCTTTGCCCGCCGGTTCGAGCCGGGGTGCGGACGGGTGACACGCCCCCGGCGGAGCGGCGCGCGATGCTGAAGTCGCCGCCGCACATTCTGGTGACGACGCCGGAGTCTCTGTACATCCTGCTGACGGCGCAACTGAGCCGCGAACATCTGCGGCGCGTGCATACGGTGATCGTGGATGAGATTCATGCGATTGCGGACGACAAGCGGGGATCGCACCTGGCGCTGAGTCTGGAGCGGCTGGACGCGCTCGTGACAGGCGAAAACGGGCTGATCGCCGGGCCAAGCCTGCTTTCGCAACCGCGGCCGTTACGAATCGGATTGTCGGCAACGCAGAACCCGATTGAGCTGGTGGCGGAATTTTTGCAGCCGCGGCCCGCCGGCTCTGCGGAGAGTTCAGTGGCGATTGTGCGCGCTGGCGAGCGGCGCGCGCTGGACCTGGCGATTGAAGCGCCGGCGGACGAACTGGGCTCGGTAGCGACGACGGCCATCTGGGAGGGCGTGTATTCGCGGCTCGCCGAACTGGCGCGGGAACATCGCTCGACGCTGGTGTTTGTGAACACGCGGCGCATGGCGGAGCGGCTGGCGTTCCAGCTGGGCGAGCGGCTGGGCGCGGACAACGTGGCATGCCATCACGGGAGCCTGTCGCGCAGGCTGCGCCTGGATGCCGAACGCCGGCTGAAGCAGGGGGAGATTCGCGCGCTGGTGGCGACGGCGTCGCTGGAACTGGGCATCGACATCGGGACGGTGGATCTGGTGTGCCAGGTGCAGTCGCCACGATCGATCTCCGTGGGAATGCAGAGAATTGGCCGCGCGGGGCACTGGCGCGGAGCCATTCCGAAGGGGCGACTCTTTGCAGTCACACGCGACGATCTTGTGGAGCAGGCGGCGCTGGTACGCGCGATGCGCAGCGGCGTGCTGGACCGGCTGGAGATTCCGGCGAAGCCGTTCGACGTGCTGATGCAGCAGATTGTGGCGGCGTGTGCGGCGGAGCCGTGGGAGGAACGCGCGCTGTGGCAGGTTTTTCGCAAAGCGCATCCATATCAGGGCCTGACCTGGGAGGAGTTCGACAGGGCGCTTTGCCTGCTGACGGAGGGAATCGAGTCGAGTCGCGGACGGTATGGCGCATACCTGCTGCGGGATCGCGTGCAGGGGCGGGTGCAGGCGCGACGCGGCGCGCGGACGACGGCAATCACGAACGGCGGGGCGATTCCGGATACCGCGCTGTTCCCGGTGATTTTGCAGCCGGAGGGCGTACAAATTGCGACGCTGGACGAGCATTTCGCGGTGGACTCCTCGCCGGGGGATGTGGTGCAGCTGGGGAACGCGAGCTGGCGGATCCAGCGCATTGAGACTGCGGGTCGCGTGCTCGTGGAGGACGCGCAGGGTGCGCCGCCAACGCTGCCCTTCTGGTTCGGCGAAGCGCCGCAGCGCACGCAGGAGCTGAGCGAGTTCGTGTCGGAGCTGCGCGAGGAGATCGATCGCCGGACACGCAGCGTGCTGCCGGGGTACGTGACTCAGACAATGCCGGAGGTCGCGGAGGCGGCCGCGTTTCTGAAGAAGGAATGCGGCTTGGACGAGGCCGGCGCGGAACAACTGATCGCGTATGTCGCTGCAGGGCGTGCGGTGCTGGGGATGGTGCCTTCTGTCACTACGATTGTTGCAGAACGATTCTTCGACGAAGGCGGAGGGATGCAGCTCATCCTGCACGCGCCGTTCGGTGGGCGGATCAACAAGGCGTGGGGCCTGGCGCTGCGCAAGCGCTTCTGCCGGGGCTTCAATTTCGAACTGCAGGCAGCCGCCACCGACAACGGGCTGAACATCTGCCTCGCGGAGCAGCACAGCTTTCCACTGAGCGACGTGTTTCACTTCCTCACGACAGAAACGGTGGCGGAGCTTCTGGAACAGGCGTCACTGGCCTCGCCCATCTTCAAGACGCGCTGGCGGTGGGGCGCATCGCGGAGTTTGCAACTGCTGCGGTTTCAAAAAGGCAGGAAGGTAGCGCCGCAGGTGCAGCGGATCCGCTCGGACGATCTGCTGGCCAGCGTTTTTCCGCAGGCGGCAGCGTGCTTCGAGAATGTCGAGGGCGATATTCAGATTCCGGCTCATCCGCTGGTGGGCGAGGTGATGCGCGATGTCCTGCAGGAAGCGCTGGATCTGGAGGGCCTGAAGGGCGTGCTGTGCGCCATGCAGGAAGGAAGGATCCGGTGCGTTGCCGTAGATACGACGACGCCGTCCGCGTTTGCGCATGAGCTGCTGAATGCGAATCCGTATGCGTTTCTTGATGATGCCGGGCTGGAGGAGCGGCGCACGCGGGCGGTGCAGATGCGCGGCGTGGTGCCGGATGCGGTGCTGGGCGAGGCGGGACGGCTCTCGCCGGAGGCTATCGCCGAGGTCCGGGAGGAAATCTGGCCGGACATTCGCGATGAACACGAGCTGCACGATCTGCTGTGCGCGCTGGTCGTGGTTCCGGCGGAGATTCTCGAGGAGCCAGGGGCGCGGGGGTGGGGGATCTTCCTGTCGCGGCTGGAACGGACTCGGCGCGCGGCGGTGGGGAGGGCGCAGGAGCGCGGGTATCTGGTGGCCGCGGAGCGCGCAGGATGGGTTCGGGAGTTAAGGCCTGCGGTGGAATTCCCTGTGGAAATGTGGACAACTTCCGGGGAATCGCCCAGCCTCGGTGACATTCTCGCGAAAGCGTGCCAGGGGTGGTTACAAATCCTGGGTCCGACGACGTCGGCAGAACTGGCCACGCGCCTCGGCGTGAATGCCGGCGCGATTTGGCGCGAGATGCTCCGGCTGGAAGCGGCGGGAACGGCGCTGCGTGGCGTCTTTGAAGGCGCCCTGGGAACGGATCCGCCGGCTGACCACGATGTGGAGTGGTGCGAGAGGCGGATTCTGCAACGGATTCACAAGCGGACGCTGCATGCGCTGCGCAGGCAGATTGAGCCGGTAACGCCGGCGGCGTATCTGCGCTTTTTGCTGGATTGGCAGCACCTGGGCGAGCGGCGGCAGTTGGCGGGCGGGCAGGGGCTGCTGGAGGCGCTGCGCGGGTTGGAGGGCTTCGAAGCGCCGGCGGCGGAGTGGGAGCGGAGCCTGCTACCGCAACGGGTGGCGGGATACGATCCGCGCTGGCTGGATGCGCTGTGCCTGACCGGCGCGGTGGGGTGGGGCAGGATTTCGCCGCATCCGGCATTTGCCGACGCGGGGAGCAGGGGGCCGCGGCGGGTGGTGCCGACGAGCATGGCGCCGGTGACGTTTTTCCTGCGCGAAGAGGCGCTGTGGATGGATTTATGCCTGTCGCGACGACAGATTCGGGAAGGAAACCTGACGGCGGCGCTGAGCGAGGTCGCGAATCGGGTGCGTTCGTGCCTGGGAGAGCGCGGGGCGATGTTCTCCGGGGATCTGGTCCGAATGCTGGGCGAGCCGGCGGAAGACGTCCATCGCGCGCTGTGGGAGCTGGTGGCGGCGGGGCTGGTGACGGCGGATGGCTTTGACAGCCTGCGTGCGCTCGTTGATCCCAGGCGGAAACGGGAGCTGACAGCACCGCGGAGCGCGAAGGCGAGAAACGCGGCAGGACGCTGGGCGCTGCTGAGCGAGGCCGAGGAGCCGGTGGTCCGAGGCGATGCGGAGGCTGCGGGCCGCGCGGCGGCGAGACGCGATGCCCAGGTGGAGTCGGCGTGCCGGATGCTGCTGCGGCGCTATGGGGTGGTCTTCCGCGATGTGCTGGCGCGTGAGACGACGGCGCCGCCGTGGCGCGAACTGGTGGCCATGTTCCGGCGGCTGGAGGCGCGCGGAGTAGTGCGGGGTGGGCGATTCGTCTCCGGATTCGGCGGGGAGCAGTTTGCGCTGCCGGAGGCGGCCGATGCGCTGCGCGCGGGGCGGAATCGGACGCTGGCCGAGATGCCGGCGCTGACGATCGGAGCCGCTGATCCCATGAATCTGATCGGCGTGGTGATTCCCGGGGAGCGGACGGCGGCGATTGCGGGCAATACGGTGACGCTGCCGCCAGCTGCGGCGCCGGAGCCGGCGGCGGTGGAAATGCCCGTGCCGGGAGCGTTTTCCTGGAATAAGGCGGAACGGGAAGGCGGCGCCATTGCCTGAGCGGATTTCGGCGAGCGCGGCGAATCAGCCGCTGGTCGAGGGCGAGGACTTCTATCGCGAAGGAGCGTATGTCGTTTTCACCGAAGCGTATCTGCGACGGCGCGGGAATTGTTGCGGGTCGGGCTGTCGGCATTGCCCGTGGAGAGGTCTGCCGACTGAACAGCGGCCGAGGTAGTCTGGAACCCATGAGCAAGCTGTCCCATTTCGACGAGGCCGGCGAGGCGCGCATGGTGGACGTGAGCGCGAAGGCGGTGACGCGGCGCGAGGCCGAAGCGTCGGCGTTTGTGGCGATAAGCGCGGAGGCGCTGGAGGCGCTGCCGCGGAATCCCAAGGGGAATCCGCTGGAAGTGGCGCGGATCGCGGGAATCCAGGCGGCGAAGCGGACCGCGGAGCTGATACCGATGTGCCATCCGCTGCCGCTGAGCCATGTCGAGGTGCGCGCGGATGTGGCCGAGGGCGGGATCGCGATCCGGGCAACGACGGCGACCATGGCGCAGACCGGCGTCGAAATGGAGGCGCTGACGGCGGCGGCGGTAGCGGCGCTGACGGTTTACGACATGTGCAAGGCAGCGGACAAAGGCATCGTCATTCGGGAAGTGCGTCTGGAGCGGAAGACGGGCGGCAAGAGCGGCGAATGGCGGCGAATCTAGCCAATCAATCAACAGGGGGGTGCCCCCGTGACGGTCGACAACTTTGTCACATTGATTCGATTGTGTTTGGTACTGTTGACAACTTCGACAGCAGGAATCCCGGGTCCGGGTTACAGGGGCAAGGGTACAGGTCCCGGGTTATGCGTTGTCGGCGGGCATGGGCGACCGCAGGCAGCTAGCCGGTAAAGGGAAAAGACCGCGGCGGGCGGCGCCTATTTCTGAACTTCCACGCCACTAACCCGCCTTGGGGAGCTGCATGAGGTCATCAAGGGTGCGGATGAGGAGCGGTCGACTCACCAGCCCTGAACGGTAAAACGTTCGGGGCCCGTTCGCTCAGAGTGACAGCGTCGACTGGGATGGAGGGACGGAGTCCTAAACCGGCATGGCCGAGGCGTGGCCGCACCTGCGCGCGTGGTCGTGCAGGGCGCGATCGAAGGTGACCAGGGTGGCCGAGGCTCCGGCGGCGAAGGCCAGCAGCCAGCCGTCGCCTACCCATTTGGAGCCGGGTTGAGCAGCGAAAGGGTGGAGGATCTGGCGGTAGAGGGAATCGGCCGAGCGCGGCTCGGGATAGAACTGGACGCGCGGGTCCGCGAGCCAGCGGTCACACACCTGCCAGGCCCGTCTGAGAGTGAGGGGATGGCTGCCCATCACCGCGGGTTGGGTGAGCAGGCGGAGGAGACCCATCTGCGTAAAGCGAGAGAGGGCGAGCCGGGCATCGGCGGGCAGTTGGCGAAGCCAGCGCCAGACGTCTTCGCTGTGGGAGTGGTCGGCGACGGAGAGCGCCACCCAGACGTTCACGTCAGGGAAAAATAAGGTCATGCGGGTTCTCGTCCACGGGAAAGCGCGGGCCGGGTTTGCCGGAGAGGCGCACGAGCGGGCCGGTCACCATTTCCTGGCGCGGCGATCCTGCGTAGGACTCCTCGATGGCACGGACGATGAGGGAGCGGATGGAGGTGCCGGCGCTGTGAGCCCTGCGGCGGAGCAGATCGTGGAGGGGCTCCGGGATGTCGACGGTAGTGCGGACAGCCATGACATAATGATGTCACATGCAACATAAGTATGTCAAAAAGAACCGGCCAATCACGGCTAGCCGGAGCTTAACCGATCAATTAAGACTCCGCGTGGCAAGTTCCTTCCTCAATACTCCGTCAACAGCTCAGAGAACTTCTGCAGAGTCACTCGAGTGTACTATCTCAACACCCCGTGCCCCGTGATTCCCAACCATATTCATCCAGCCACCCCGCTCTGGGCAGTTGCATGAAGTCGAGGGCGCGGATGAGGTGAGACTTCGTGTCCCTGCGGGGAACGACGGCGTCGAGGAAGCCGTGCGCGGGCTGGGCATTCGATGGGTAGGGGCGGTCCGTGCAGGCGCACGGACGAGCCGCAGCTCCGGCGATGGACGTTCCTGTGCAGGTCCGAGACGGAACGCGGCAACGAGCCCTGTGGGAGCAGGAGATCGGCGAGCAGATGGGGGATCGCGCGTCGGGGTATGAGCGTATGATCGAAGCAGCAGGCAGACTGGACGGCCGCTGCCGGGGGCGACTCCGGCGGAGGAAAGTCCGGACTCCGCAGGGCAGTGTGCCGGATAACGTCCGGGACCTGAGCGTGAAGGCTCAGGGACGGCAAGTGCCACAGAAAAGAAACCGCCCCGGTTTCGCGAGGGATCGGAGTAAGGGTGAAAAGGTGCGGTAAGAGCGCACCGCTCCGGCGGTAACGGCGGAGGCAGGGTAAACCCCACACGGAGCAAGACCAAATAGGGAACGAGTCCGGCAGCAATGCCGGCACGCGCCGGCCCGGCGCGTCATCCCCGGAGGGGCATCCGGCAACGGATGGAAGTTTCGGGTAGGTCGCTACAGCGGACGCAGCAATGCGGCGCGCAGAGGAATGGCCGTCCTCGACAGAATCCGGCTTACAGGTCTGTCTGCGGCTTCATGCGGCCCCGGGGCTCCGAAGAGGAGAGCCGGGGCCTTGCCCGTTAGGGGAGCGGAACGCAGGGGCTGAAGCCCCGATTTATTGAGGGCTGGGGACGGCACCCGTTCGACTCAGCGCCGGCGGCGCTTCGCTCAGGGCAGGCTCTGAAATCGTGCCCTGATACAGGGCCTGGGCCAGAATGCCGGAAGGTTTGCGGCGCTTTTTCACCGGCATGAAGGCCGGGGTTTCTACCATCGTTCCACTTCTCCACCCCGGCGAGCACACTCGCCAGGACCCCCCGGTTGCGTGGCAGCTATGTATGTCCACCGCGAATTCAGAGCTGGGGGTACCCGCGTGCGATGCGCCCGGATCAGTCTCCGAAGCTGAGCCGGATCCCCAATCGCACCAGTTGCGGCGTGCCCAGGGTCAGAATCGGCGTCTTGCCTACCTCGATTTGCCGGTTCAGCAGGTTCTCCCCGGAGACGAATGCGACCAGATGCCGGCCGAAGCGGTGCTGCCCGTAGGCGTCCAGCTCAAAGTAGCCGTGCAGCAGCAGCGTGTTCCCATCGTCGTCCCAGGTGCGCCCGTTCTCGAGGCCCTGCAGGCTCACCAGACCCAGCCTGGGCCGCGACAGTCGCAGTTGAGCCGTCGCCGTGTTTTCCGGCACCTCGGGAATCCACTTGCCAACCAGGTATGGTTCCGGCGCGGCCTTTGTCACCGTCGCGTCGGCGAACTGATAGCCGCCGTCGAGCCCGATCCACTCGGCCGGCTGCATCGCGAAGTCCAGCGAGACGCCGCGGCTCTCAATCTGGCCCAGGTTGGCGCGCTGCAGCAGCTCTTTGGTCGGTGTCAGGCTCAGCGTCAGTGAGCTGATCGGCCGGTTCACCTGCGTCCAGAAGTAACTGGCTCGCACGCTGGATCCCCAGCGGCGCAGGTCGGTCTGCATTCCGGCTTCCCAGCCGGTCGCCCGCTCCGATTCGAGGTCGGGATTGGCTTCGGTGACCTGATCCCCAACCTGATACGTCCGGTACAGTTCGTTCTCCGTGGGCGCGCGAAAGGCGCGAAACGCGGAAGCGCTGAGGGCTACGGTCGGCGTGATCCGACGCACCACGCCCACGCGCGGATCGAAGACTGTCTCGTTGCTGGTGGGCAGGTTCGTCTTCGCGCCGCTCCTGCTGAACTGCGCGGCATCGAAGTTCGAAAAGTGATCGACGCGGCCGCCCGCGCTCAGCGTCCAGTTCGCCGGCGTGTAGAGGATCTCGCCCCACGCGCCGGTCTGCCGCTGCTGCGCCGAGGTTGCCGTGGTCCCGCCCGCCCCCACCAGCAGGGTTTCATCGTCGGTGGCGCGAATGTCGAGCGTGTCCGCGCCGGCCAGAACCATCGCGGCCTGAGCGAGCGGGTGATGCCAGCGCAGCCCCGCGCCGGTTTCGGTCACCGGGTTGAACTGATAATCCACCGGGGTCTCCGCGGTCCGCGCCGCGTTGACATTCGAAAACGTCTGCCGGAAATGCTCCCCAGTGCCGTAGACCCGCAGCGTCCAGCTGCCCCAGTCCGCGCCGGCTGCACCGCGCCACAGCCGCGTCTTGTTCCACTCCGCGGGAGTGCCGTTGTGCCGGCTTTCGTTCAGCGCATCGCCGCGCAGGAACAGCCATCCGCTCTCCGGCAAGGTATGCTGCACCTCCGCCAGCGCGCTCTGCGCGTGGACGTTCGACGGCTGATCGATCGGCCCGCGCAACGCTGGGGCGATCATGGTGTAGCCGTCGGTGCCCGGCACGCTGCCGCTCACCAGGCCGGCCCATCCGCCGTGTTTCAGCGTGGCCAGCAGGCCATCGTCGAGCGTGCTTTCCTGGCCGCCGCTCAGCATCAGTTGCAGCCCGGTCGCCGTGGGCTGCACCGGGATGACACTGATGACGCCGCCAATGGCGCTCGACCCGTACAGGTCCGACGCTCCGCCGCGCACCACTTCCACCGAGCGGATCGCCACCTCCGGCAGCTCTTCCCAGTGGATCCATCCACCATAGGGGTCGTTTAGCGGAACCTCGCCGAAGAGCACCAGCGACCGGCTGGCCGCGGTCGATCCCAACCCACGCAGCGACACGCCTTCGGTCGTCGGATTCGCCACCAGCGAGCTCGAGCGCCGGTACAGACCGAATCCCGGAATTTCGGTCAACTTGCCGTCAAGCGCGGCGGGGGCAGCCTGCTCCAGTTGCTGCCGGTTCATGACACGCGTGCTGGCAGGGCTGTCGAGGGATGAGAGCGGCGACTGATACGCCGTCACCACGACCGTTTCCATGGGCTGGCGCAGCACGACGCTGAGAGCCTTCACCCCGATCACGGGCACAACGGCCGCAACGTAATGCGGAGCGACCACTTCAAGCCGCGGCGGCGGCGACGCCAGAGTGAATCGGCCATCCTGACCGGTGACCGCGAGCGTGTGGCCCGCCATATCGCGGATCGATGCGTTTGTGACGGGTTCACCGCGCGTGTTCCGCACCACCCCCCGCGTTTGCGCGGAGGCCGAAGCGACGGCAAGAAGAAGCAGCAGCAGGAGTCTCAAGTTCAGGTGCGCTTGGATGATCCGCATACTCGATCCGTTGCCATTAGAAAATGCGGCGGACGGCGTCCCGCCGGTTCGGCCCGAATTCCGGCAGGGCTGCCAATAACTCCTGAACCGTGGCTCCCGGACGGGGAATCCGCAGATTCGGAGCGATCTCGGCCAGCGGGGCCAGCACGAAGCGACGTTCGGCCAGTCCGGGATGCGGCAAGGTCAGTTTCTCTGTCCGCAGGACCAAATCGTCGACCAGCAGCAGGTCCAGATCGAGGGTCCGTGGGGCTTTCGGAGGGTCCTGGCTGCGGTCGCGTCCGTATCGGCGTTCCACAGCGAGCAGGAATTCGAGCAGCGGCTCCGGTTCCAGGGGCGTTTCCAGCTGGGCAACGGCGTTCATAAACGCGGGCTGGGATTCGAGTCCGACGGGCTCAGTTCGATACAGATGCGAATGCGCAGTCACCTGTCCGGCTGCGGCCAGCTCCTCGATCGCCAGCCGGACAGTTTGCTCCGGCGCGCCAGCCGGCGAGGGCAGATTCGCTCCCAGTCCGATATAGGCTCGGTGCCTCACACTGTCACACTACCGGATTCGGCCGCGGGCGGACACCAGGGCGCGTTATGCTCAGAAAGAATGAAGATCGGCTTCTTTGGCGGCAGCTTCGACCCGCCGCATCGCGGCCACATTGCTCTGGCGCGACTCGCCATGGAGCGCCTTGGGCTGGACCGCGTGCTCCTCGCGCCCGTCGGCATTCAGCCCCTCAAGAGGGACCGTGCCCAGGCCGGCTATTCCGATCGTGTCGCGATGACGCGCCTGGCCATCGAGCACGAGCCGGGCTTGGAAGTCTCGCTGATCGACGCGCCCCGCGCCGACGGCCGCCCCAACTACACCGTCGACACGCTACGCTCCCTGCGCTCCAGCCTTGCGCACGATGACCAGATCTTCTGCCTGATGGGCGCCGACTCGTTCCTCGGCATCGGCAAGTGGTATCGCGCCGCCGACCTTCTGGTCGCCTGCGATTTCGTGGTGGCCGCCCGGCCCGGCTTCGCTCTCAGCCGACTCACAGCCGCATTGCCGACCGCGGTCTCCGTCGCCTCCTGCGATGGCGCGCTGCCCGGCGCGCTGGTCCTCTGCCTGCGCAGCGGCGCGCGCGGCCAGTCGCGACTGTATCTGCTGCCCGATCTGGACGAGGATGCCTCCGCCAGCGGCGTGCGCTCCAGTCTGCATCACGGCGCGGCTGCGCCCGCCGTCCTGCATCCCGCCGTTGCCGAGTGGATCCGCGACCACCGTCTCTACCAGGGCGAGCAGGAAGTCTGACCGCGGCGCGCTATTCCGCTCCCCCATCCGCCGCCGATTCCCTTATCCTCGAAGCTGGAGCGCTCACCCACGCATGGCATCCACGGAAACGCGCAGGATGGTGCTGGCCGCCGCGGCGGCCTGCGACGACAAGAAAGGCCAGGACACCCGGGTACTGGAGCTGGACCCCGCCGATTCGGCTTTCACCGACTTTTTTCTGATTACCAGCTCGACCAACGAGCGGCAGTCGCAGGCGATTGCCGATGAGGTGGAACTGCGGCTGAAGCGCGAGTTCGGGGTCTATCCCAACTCGGTAGAGGGCCGGCGAGCGGGGGAGTGGATCCTGCTGGACTACGTGGATTTCGTCGTCCATGTCTTTCTGCATCATCGCCGCGCTTTCTATGACCTTGAGCGGCTGCGGAAGTCGGCGCGGCCCGTGGCGCTGGAGGAACTGACGGCGGCATTGACGTGGAAGACGCTGGCAGCGCGGAAGAAGGCGCCGGCGCAACGGGGCGCTCCGGCCAGGAAGGCTGTGGCGAAAAAAGCGGGGGCTAAGAAGGCGGCGGGAAAGAAAGCAGGAGGGGCCGGGACTGTCTCCGGCAAGGCGGCGAAAAAGGCGGCGCGTTCGCCGCGAAAGAGCGCAAAATAGCACCGTGGCCGCGGCCGCTTTCACGTTTATCGACCTGTTCGCCGGAATCGGCGGGATGAGGATGGGCTTCGAGTCCATCGGCGGCCGATGCGTCTTCACCAGCGAGTGGAATCCGTTTGCGCGCAAGACGTACGCCGCGAATTTCGGCGAGGGGCACGCAATCGCCGGCGACATTCGCGAGCAGAGCGAGGGCGCGATCCCGGATCACGACTTGTTGCTCGCTGGTTTCCCTTGCCAGCCGTTTTCGATCGCCGGAGTGAGCAAGAAGAATGCGCTGGGACGACCGCATGGATTTGCCTGCGCCACGCAGGGAACGCTTTTCTTCGAAGTCGCGCGGATCCTGGCGGCGAAACAGCCTCGCGCGTTCCTGCTGGAGAACGTGAAGAACCTGGTGAGCCATGATCGGGGGCACACGTTTCAGGTGATCCGGCATACGCTGGAGGACGAACTGGGCTATACGATCTCCTGGCGCGTGGTCGATGCCGCGCATTTCGTACCGCAGCATCGGGAGCGCATTCTGATCGCGGGATTTCGCGAGACGAGCGGCTTTTCCCTGGACGATCTGCGGCTGCCCAGCCGCAATCAGAAACTGCGAACCATTCTGCATCCGGAAGACGGAAGCGAGGGGGCTGAAGAACCGTACACGCTGCCGCCGAATGGAGCGGTCAACCCCAAATACACGCTGACTGGGCATCTTTGGGGCTATCTGCAGGCGTACGCGGCGAAACATCGTGCCGCCGGCAATGGGTTCGGATTCGGCCTGGTCGACGGCGACGGCATTGCGCGGACTCTGTCGGCGCGTTACTACAAAGATGGCTCGGAGATCCTGATCCGCCGGGATGCAGGCGGGCCTCCGCGGCGGCTGACGCCGCGGGAGTGCGCGCGATTGATGGGATTTCCAGAGAGTTTCCGTATCCCGGTGTCGGACACGCAGGCCTACAAGCAATTCGGTAACAGCGTGGCCGTGCCGGTGATTACGGCGGCAGCGTGCGCGATGCGGCCATTCCTGACCGCACGGCCAAAGAGCCGTGCCGTGCTGCCACTGGCTGACGCCTCTCGTCCAGGGATGCTGAACGCAGTACGCTGAGGCATGGACGTCCACAGCCGGGAACAGCGCAGCCGCAACATGGCGGCGATCCGCTCAGTGAACACGAAGCCGGAGATGCGGGTGCGTTCGGCACTGCACAAGCTCGGGTTCCGGTTCCGGCTGCATCGCAAAGACCTGCCGGGGCGGCCGGATATCGTGCTGCCGAAGCACCGGACGGCGGTCTTCGTTCACGGGTGCTTTTGGCACTGTCACCGTTGCAAATATGGGACGGTGACTCCGGCGACGCGCGCGGAGTTCTGGGCGGGCAAGCGGGCGGGGAACGTGGCGCGGGACCGCAGAAACGCGGCGGCCTTGCGCAAGCTGGGGTGGCGCGTGGTGGTGCTGTGGGAGTGCGAGGTGCGGACAGAGGAAGCGGCGGGGGCTCAGCTCAGGAAGTTTCGCATCGGAGAAGCGGGAGTGGCTCGCACAGAACCAGCTTGAGCGTCAGCCACTGAGGGCGATACGATACATTGTTCCTCAGCCTCTTATTCGGGTCATGCAAGCCTCCTGTCATCTGGCTCTCGCTCCTGCGCTGCTCGCCGTCGTTGCTGTCTCCCTGCCGGCCCAAACCGCAGCTCCCGCCACGCTGCCGCCCCTGCCGAAAGGCGCTGCAGCCCTCATGCAGATTGCCGCGCAGCAGGATAGCCTGGTGGGAAGCGGAATGGAGCCCTGGTATATCCACGCCACCTGGCAAATCTCCGGATCGAAGGAGAACCCGGCCATCCGGGGAGTCTTCGAGGAGTGGTGGAGCGGCCCGAAGACTTACAAGGCTGTCTATACGGCACCCAATTTTCGTCAGACGCTTTCCGTCACCGCGTCCGGCCGGTCAGTCAGCGGCGATACGCAATGGCCCGACCCGGTTCTGCGGCTCATTGACCCATTGCTGCGTTCGCCCCTGCCGTCACCCTCCCGAATACCATCCATCCGGTTCATCAACCGGAAACTGAAAGACAGAAAGATCAGGCTCCGGTGCGCTGCCGTCGCTCCCGGCACTGAGCCTCGGCCTTCTCTTGAAAGCACTTACCTCTGGTTCGTTTCCGGTTACTGCTTTATCGGCGATCTTCCCGCCGTCCGTATGGAAGTCGCTCCGGACCTGCAGGTGCTCTTAATTCCGTTGTGCAGTTTCAGCGGCGGTACCTTGCGGAAACCATTCAGGTCCTCCGAAACGGACTCCCCGGGCTCGATATTCACGTCGACGACGTCCACACCCTCGACCGCCTGTCCGCCTCCCATCTCGATTCACCCGCCTCTGCCGTACCCAGGTGAAAGCGCCCGATGTCGCTTGCCCTCGCGGACCCTCGGTCTACCGTCAGGCCGCCCGCGATGCGGCGCGGGAAGAGTTCTTGACCGCCGGCAGGCGCCGAGATAGATTTATCTCGTTCTTTTCCGTTCATCATGAAGCAAGTCGCCCGGCTGCTGTTTCCTCTCGCGCTCGTTTTCTGCTGCGTTCCCTGTGCCTCTGCTCAGGCAACTCCCGAAAGGTCGCCACAACCCCTGCCCCAGGATCCAGCCGCGCTGATGCAACTGGCGTGGCAGCAGAACGGAATGCATGGCCCGGGCGTCCAGCCCTGGCACATCCGTGCAACGTGGCAGATTGTCGACGACAAAGGCAGACCCGACGGCAAACCCGGTGACGAGGGGAGCTGGGAAGAATGGTGGGCGGGGCCCGGGCTCTCGAAGACCATCTACGGCCCAGCGGCGAATGCGGGAGCGGACGGGCCATCGAGCCAGGCGGTCACCGGCGCGGCGGGAAAAGCCCCGGAGTACTGGATCGACTCTTTCATCTCCGACCTGCTGCTGAATCCCGCGCCTTCCGCGGAGGAACTCGCGCACTCTCGCCTGAAAGGCTCTCGTACGAAAAACGGCCATGTGAAGCTGGATTGTGTTACGGCCACGGCAAATTTCCCGACCGACTATGCGATCAAGAAGTTCTGCTTTGCGGACGGTGTGGCGGCGCTGCGGATCGAGGAAAACCCGGTCGTGGGGCTCGCTCTGAACTCGATTGTCGAATTTCAGGGGCGCTATCTGGCTCGCGACATACGCGTCTACCGAGTGGGCATGCCGGCGATCGAGATCCGCGTGGATCCGATTGAAGCTCTCGACTCCGCAACCGAACAGAAGCTCTTTCCGTCCAGCAACGCAACGCTCGCGAAATCGCGAGTGGATCTCAACTCCGGCGTGATTGCCGGGAGAAGGATCTCCGGCAACAGCCCGAATTACTCCGCCATAGCCAAGGCTGAGCACATTCAGGGGACGGTGTCGCTGTGGGCGATCATCGGGAAAGACGGCGTCATTCACGATCTTGAGGTCATCGGGGGTCCGCCCATGCTCCAGGGGGCCTCGCTCGAAGCTGTGAAAACCTGGCGCTACAAGCCGTATCTGCTGGGCGGCGTGCCAGTAGAGGGTAGAGTCAAGGACAGGCGCAGTGGTGTTAGCCTCCCGGTGGCCGTAGGCATAGCTTTCACGATGCCGCCTCAATCCGGTTTGGCATGACTCTGTTTCCTGTCCCTGCTCATCGAACTGGACAGGCGGTTTTCCCGCATCCAGCTCTCGGAGGAAGTATCACGATTTCGCCCACGAAAAGTCACGCGTCCGCTCGGTGAGCCTGATCAGACCGAGGCGATCATGGAGGCTGGCATCCGGGTACTGCGTGGCCGCCGGCCATGACAGTTTGTGCTTGACGCATAACCACTGACGCAGCCTTCGGCGGGCATGCTGTTCTATCGCCCTGTAAGGCTTGCTGACCGGACCGAGGCAGAAGTAATTCGCCCACCCACTCATCATCTGAATTGAGTTTCTTAACCACTTCCGCAGCGTCCAGCTGAGTCGTATTTCGTCCAGTTTCGTCGCTGATCGCCTGACAGATGCGCTTCACTCGCTTTCTGGCCGGGACCGTGCCCAGATAGGGTCGACCCGTCTTCGTCGAGTAGCAGCGACCAAACTGATAACCCAGAAACTCGAACTTCTCTTCCGGCAGCTTCGCGATCCGCGTCTTGGTCTCGTTCACCGTCAGCTTCAGCTTCGCCATCATGACCAGCATCGTGGCCAGCGCTTCTTCCGCCCTGCCCCGACAACAGATCACCAGGTCGTCAGCATAGTTAACGATGTACGCGCCCAGACGTCTCTCGTGCCCGAGTTTCTTCCACCCAAACACGAACCGGCGCATGTAGATATTGCTGAGCAGCGGGCTGACCGGGGAGCCTTGTGGGGATCCACGGCCTTCATCCCGATTGCGCGTATTCCGATGCTTCTTCCCTCGCTCGTCCGTTTCTTCGACGGCAGCTGTCAGCCACATCCTGATCAGATGCAGCATGGCTCCATCAACGACCCGCCGAGCCACTGACTTTAAAAGCTCAGCGTGGGGAAGAGTATCAAAATATGCGGTTAAATCTGCGTCAACGATTTCTCTGTGCCCCGTGTTGATCAGCTTGTGGACGCGTCTTACGGCGTCCAGTGCGCTGCGATCGCGCCGATAGGCGTACTGCTCCGCCTGGAGGTCGGCGTCGAAGATGGGGTCGAGCACTAAAACCGCTGCCATCATCGCACACCGATCCCGGATAGCGGGCACTCCTAACGCGCGCTGTTTCCCATCCGGTTTGGGTATGTACACCCGCCGTACGGGGAGCGGTCGATACGTTCGAGATTTCAGCTCCTGCGTCAGTTCGTCCAGCCATCGCTCTTCTCCGTACGCCTTGATGCCCTCGAACGTCTGGCCATCCACTCCGGCTGTGCCGCCATTGGCTTTGCAGCAGGCATAGGCAAAGGTCAGTACGTCCTTCCGGTACACCTTGTCGTACAGTGCGTAGAAACGAAAGCTGGGCGATTTCTTCGCTTTGTCGTGCAACGCCGTCTGTAACTTCTGAACACTTTCCGGGGTGACTAGGCTCATCGCCAATCCCTCCTCCTTCGTCACTTCCTGCGTTTCCTTCCAACTGAGGTCCCTTCCCTCCCCCGGAGTTACCCGGCTTCCTCGGTACTGCGAACCTCTCCGCCACCCCAAACGGCCCGGCCTGTCCCTCACGGGCGTCCGGTTGATCCCAATGCGATCACCGCTGGGGCTTCCCGTGTTGCCTCTGGTCACCGTTGTGCATGCATGCCATCGCCACTACCCCGGCAGGACTGATGGAACCCATTCGCTCGTACTGTCCCATCAACATCGGCCTTCCCTCGATTCCAAACGTGTCGGCTCCTGCATTACCTGTTTCGAGGCTTGCTCAGCGTTTACTCACATTACGGCCTGCACGCTCGCCAAGTCGCCTGCGCGACCCTCTACACCGGAGGCTTCAGCAGCTTCGTCTCCTCGGCTACTGCTCCGATTGCTACCGGGTGGAGCGAACCAGTTCCCGGGTGGGAGTTGCACCCACTGTTGACCAGCGCCTTTTCACGGCGCACTGGAAACGCAGATTAACGTTACCTTTCGACTGGGCGGGTGAGGGTTCCAATCGCCTGAAAACGCCAGCAGCGCCGATCGCGGTACCATCGATCTGGATGTCTGAACTTTTCCAACAGTCCCCGTTGGGCGATCTGCCCACGGAGGCCCGCAACCCGGCCTCCGAGCGTCTTGACGAACTTTCCACCGAGGATGTGCTGCGGTTAATGCATGCCTGCGACCGCGAGGCGGTGGCGGCGGTGGAGCGCGAGTCGCCCCGGATCGCCGCGGCGATTGACGCGATTGCGGGCCGGATGGAGGCAGGCGGGCGGCTGTTTTATCAGGGCGCGGGAACCTCGGGGCGGCTGGGCGTGCTGGATGCCTCAGAATGCCCGCCGACCTACAGCACTCCGCCGGAGCTGGTGCAGGGGGTGATTGCCGGCGGCGACGTGGCGCTGCGGCGCTCGATTGAGCGGGCGGAGGACGATCCGGCGCAGGGAGCGAGCGACCTGGAGCAGCGCGGATTCAGCGGGCGCGATGTTCTGGTGGGCATTGCCGCCAGCGGGCGCACGCCGTATGTGCTGGGAGGGATTGACTTCGCGCGGGGGCTGCGAGCTCTGACCATCGGACTGACCTGCGTGCCGGGCTCGCCGATAGCGAAAGCCGCGGAGATGGAAATCACTCCGGCGACGGGAGCGGAGATCGTCACCGGCTCGACGCGCATGAAGGCGGGCACGGCGACGAAGCTGGTGCTGAACATGATTTCCACGACGGTGATGGTGCGACTGGGCTACGTGTACGGCAACCTGATGGTGAACGCGCAGCCCACGAATTCGAAACTCGCGGACCGTTCCGCTCGCATTGTGGCCACCATCACCGGGCTGAGCCAGCCGCGCGCGCAGGAGCTTCTGGTCCAGGCCGGGTCGATCAAAGGCGCCGTGGTGATGCATCGTCTGGGCGTGAGCCGCACCGGCGCCGAGCAACGTCTGGCTGCGGTTCACGGACGGCTGCGGGACGCGCTGAAATGAGGAGTTCGCCGGCAAGAGAGACGAAAGGGTATACGTTGAGCGATCCATTGCGTTTTGTATGAAAGCAACATCCTTCGAATTCAGATTCCGCGTCCTGATCGCGATTCTGCTGTACGTGATTGGCTTTTGGGCCCCCTGGACGCGCTACGGGGCCGTTGCTCCCGACACGACTGCCTGGCTGGCGCTGTCCACGACCCTGGCTGGCTGGCAATGGCTGACCGTCAACCAGGCCACGCTGCTGGTAACGTGGCTCGCCATCCTGTTCGCCTTTGCAGGAGCGGCCCTGCGCATCTGGGGAACTGCGTATCTCGGCTCCTTCGTGGTTCATTCCACCCAGATGCAGGCCGGCCTGGTCGTTGCTTCGGGGCCTTACCGCTTCGTCCGCAATCCGCTCTACCTGGGGACCTGGTTTTTCTCCCTGGGGGTTTCCATCCTGATGCCGCCCAGCGGAGCCATCGTCTTTCTTCTGGCCACGTTCTTCTTCTATTTCCGGCTGATCCTGGGAGAAGAGCACTATCTGGCTGCTCGACTGGGCGCATCGTATCTGGAGTATCGGCACTGCGTGCCGCGCATTCTGCCGAGCCTGCGCCCATGCCTGGCTGCCTCCGGGCTGCGCGCGCAGTGGATGCAGGGGTTCCTCGGCGAGATTTTCACCTTCGCCTTCGCCTGCTGCCTGGCGGCGCTGGCCTGGCAGTACGATGCGCACCTGCTCCTGCGCTGCGTGCTGGTATGCTTCGGGCTTTCTCTGGTGGCCCGCGCCGTGTTGCCCAAGCCGCAGCTCCTGGGCCACTGATTCGCTATGAGGATTTTCCCGTCGCCTGCAGGTCCTCTTCTTCCGAATCGTGCATGCCGGGGCTGCCGTGTGTTGCCCACACGATGCAAGTCAGGAAAATTCCCAAAAACAGCAGCATCACTCCCCAGGTGTTCGGTGTCGCGACCATGAATCCTCCCTCTGCTGAGAACGGAAGACGCAACCCGGGGTTCGCGTTGTCCACGCGCGTGAAATTTATCCTCAGGGCCGCCTCGGACCGATCCTGTGCCGCGCCGGTAACACGCAGAGACGACGCGGCTTCCTTCACCTCGTCATGGCGTAATGCACGGCCGCCTCAATGGCGGCGATTTCCAGCGGCGCCCGGTGGGCGCGCTGGAGCGCAGCGTTCAGCACAGGCACCTCCGTGCGCTTGAACTGTTCCCAGTCAGCGATCTTTGCCTGCGATGCCTGGCTCATTTCATGAAAGATCGTCAGCGCGACGGCAGGAGCGGTACGGTCGCCGCTCTCCACCACGCGCAGAGCCGCGCCCAGGCCGGAGGTGGCCGCAGCGAGTCCCGGATGGGCCTGTCCTTCGCCGCCACGAATGGCCGCGAGCCTGATCTCCGCCCTGCGAATGGCAGCGGCCAAATCAGCTGGCGTACCGGGTGCAGCGGCATCCAGCTTCGTCAACTGCTTCTCAACGCTCTCCAGTTCCGCCATAGCCTTGCGGCTGGTCATGGTCTGCGCGTAGATGGTGCTGGCCAGGGTGTACTGCTGTTCGAGCACAGCCTGCGTAGCGGAGCAGCGCGGATCCATGAGGACGCGCAGCGGGCGATCCAGCGTCGTGCCGTCCACGGTGAGCCGCACGGTGTAGGTTCCCGGAGGAACACGAGGACCGGAAGGTGCGCCGAATCCCTCTCCGCCGCCCATGCCGCCGGAACTGCCGGTGTGCAGATCCCAGATGAAGCGATGCTCACCGGCCGCCGTTTCCAGCACCTGCGGCTTCGGGAACCAGCGCTCCGCAATGGGCAGCAGCATACGCCTCACCGGTGGTTTCTCGGCGCTGGAGTAATGGCGGATCACATGTCCCTGCGCATCGAGAATCCCGAGCGTGAGCCTGGACGCATTCTGGCCCAGGTAATAGTCGAGAATCGCACCGTCAGGCGGATTGGCGGCCTGCGGCTCTTCAGGCGGGAGCGGCGTGCCAAGGAACCCATCGTTGTCCACGCGAACCGCAGCTGGAGGCGCGTAGAGGTAGGCGCTGGAAAGACGTTCCGCGGCGGCGGCAGCCTGGCGCAGCGGATTGATGTCGTCCAGCACCCAGAAGGACCGCCCATGCGTGGCCACGATCAGATCGCTGCCGTTGACGTTCATGTCGCGCACGGAGCTGACAGGGAGATTCAACTGCAGCGGCTGCCAGCGACCGCCGTCATCGAACGAGACATAGATGCCAAACTCTGTTCCCGCAAAGAGCAGGTTCTTCTGAACGGTGTCTTCGCGGACGGCGCGGAGGAAATCCGGCGCCGCAATGCCATCAACGGAGAGCGTCCACGTCCTGCCGTAATCGTGGGTGATGAAAATATACGGATGGCGGTCGCCCATGCGATGCCGATCCACGGCGGCATAGGCTGTGGCGGGATCGAAATGCGAGGCTGCAATCAGGGAAATCTTGCTCCACGGCCCCAGCGCGGTCAGAGCAGGGGGCGTGACGTTGCGCCAGGTCTTGCCGCCGTCCAGCGTCAGGTGAATCAGCCCTGTATCGCTGCCCACCCAGATCTCGTCGGCGCGCAACGGCGAGGCAGCGATCGTATAGACCACTCCGTAGCCGCGCTGCTCGGCGTTCTCAGGCGTGGTCGGCCCGGCCTCGCCGGCGCCCTGCACCGCACCGGTCAGATCGGGGCTGATCTTCTGCCAGTGCAGGCCGCCGTCGGTGGTCTTCATCACATACTGCGTGCCCAGGTAAAGCGAGGTCTTGTCCGCCGGGGAAAAGACCAGCACGGGCGTCCACGGGTCGCGATATTTCTTGTGGTTGACGGGGGCGGTGTCGAAGCCGCCCATTGGCCACGGCGAGATGTTCTGGCTGAAAGCGGTACGCAGGTCGTGGCGATCAACGCCGCCGTAGGTATCGGTGTAGTAGACGATGTTCTCGTTCTTCGGGTCGATGGCGATGTAGCCGCTTTCGCTGCCGCCGGGCAGGAACCAGTCGCGCGCGTCCAGATGGCCGTGGTTGGAGCGGCTGTGCATGGCGATGGCGCCTGAGTCCTGCTGTGCGCCGAAAATGTCATACGGGAACCTGTGATCCGTGATGACGTGATAAAGCTGGGCGGTAGGCTGGTTGTACCAGGTGGTCCAGGTCTTGCCGTCGTCCAGGCTGACCGTCGTGCCCTGGTCCACGCCCAGCACCATGTGGCTCGGATCCTTCGGATCGATCCAGAGCTCGTGGTAATCGTCGCCGCCCGGCGCACCGCGGACGATCTGGATGGTCCTGCCCCCGTCTTCCGTGCGATACAGCGCGACATTCGGAATGTAGAGCACGTCGGGATTGGTGGGATCGATGGCCAGCGCCATGAAATACCACGCGCGAGTCGTCAGCCGTGGGTCGCTGTTCACCAGCCGCCAGGTGTCGCCGCCATCGTCGGAACGATACAGGCCGGCTTTGCAGCCGGAGACCACGGGGCCTGCGCCTGACTCGAGATCAGTACCACAGTTGATGGTGACGTATACGCGCTGGCCCTGCGCGCCGACAGCGACGCCGGTGCGCGTCCAGCCTGCGGTGGGCAGTCCATGCCCGGCAATCTGTGTCCAGTGCTCGCCGCCGTCGGTGGAGCGATAAAGGCCGTTGCCCGGGCCCTCGAGCGGCGGATAGGTGCTCCACGGCGGGCGGTGCGCGTTCCATGTGGCGGCGAAGAGGACTCGCGGATTCGCGGTGGCCATGGCGATATCCGCGATGCCCACATCGGGACCCTTGTCCAGCACGCGCGTCCAGTGCTCGCCGCCGTCGGTGGATTTGTAGACGCCGCGCTGGTCGCTCGGCCCGTAGGCATGGCCCAGCACACCCACATAAACAATTTGCGGATTACCGGGATCCACCAGAATCCGGCTGATCTGCAGCGAGTCGTCCAGTCCGATGTGCTGCCAGGTTTTGCCGCCGTCGTCACTGCGGTACACGCCGTCGCCGGAGGCGAGGTCGGAGCGGATGTCCGACTCGCCGGTGCCGACGTAGATCACGTTCGGATCGGACGGCGCCACCGCGATCGCTCCGATGGAGGCGACTGGCTCATGATCGAAAATTGGCTTCCAGACCGTGCCCGCGTCGGTGGTCTTCCACACGCCTCCGTCAACACCGCCGAAGTAGAAGGTCGCGCTGCCCCCTGGGACGCCGCTGACGGCGACTACGCGACCCGCTCGGAAGGGGCCCACCAGCCGCCAGTGCAGTCCGTTGAAGAGCTGCGGTGACAGACTCTGCGCGTTCGCGGCGACCGGCGCGAACAGCACAAGCAGGAGAGAGAACAGCAGCAAACGCGGGCGACACAGATTGGGAATCTGGGCTGTTTTCATCGGTGCATCGATTGTGAGGGCGAAGAGGCAAATCTCGCAAGCGACGACGTGACCACGCGCTCAGCCCGCATCCAGGACGCGTACCTTTGGGCAGTTTTGCTACTAGGACTGGTAGTAGTTGGCGCATCCCGCTACGCTGAACGGCGAGTGGCCTGGTGCGCGGCCTGATTCCTGTGTCTTTCTCGTGAGGGTTCCTCATGCTTGTTCCGTGGTTGCTCTCTGGTGTGGGCAGACCCAGTTCGCGGCTCGTCGTTTTCCTTTCGTCCGCATGTCTGCTGGCCCTTGTGTTGTGGGCTCCGCACTTGCGTGCCCAGAACTCCTACGGTGCGCTCGGGGGCGAGGTCCTGGACTCTACCGGCGCGCGGATCCCAGGAGCGCAGGTTGCCGTGCAGACAGCCGGCTCTTCGTTTAGCCGCTCCGCGAAGGCGAGCCCGCAGGGAGTGTTTCTGATTGAGGGACTGCTTCCCGGTACTTACCGGGTCACCGTGACCGCCAAAGGCTTTGCCCAGGCGACGGCCGAGGTGAACGTCACGGTCAGCGGAGTGCGCGATCTCCTCGTCACATTGAAACCAGGAGGCGGGCAGGAGACCATCAAGGTGCAGGGCAATCCCTCCTCGATCACCTCGCAGGCGATCAATACCCTGAGCGCGGTGCGCGGGGGCGTGGTCAGCAGCAAGGATCTCGAGACGTTTCCGCTCCCCAACCGCAGCTTTGCCAATATCGCGTATCTCGTGCCCGGAACGGAACCGGTGGAACCTTCCGATCCCACCAAAGCGCGGATCACGGCGGTTTCCACGGGCGGAAGCTCCGGCCTGAACAACGAACTCTCCGTCGATGGCGCGGACGACTCCGACGACTGGATCGGCGGGTTTCTGCAGAATTTTTCTCCCGACGATGTTCAGGAATTCGCGGTGAGAACCTCCAACGAGCAGGCCGACACCGGCTGGACCACGGCAGGATCCGTGGTAATCACGACGAAGCACGGAACGAACAACTGGCACGGCGACGACGCCTTCTATGAGCGCGCCGCGGCACTCAATGCTCGGTTTCCCATCGAGAATCCGGCGGAGACCTGCACGAATGGCACCTGCGTGCATAATCCCAAGCAGCCGTTCTCACGTCAGAACTATGTCGCAACGCTGGGCGGCCCCATCGTGCGCAACAAGACCTGGTTCTTCGTCTCGTTCGAGAACGTCGACGAAAACGCCAGCATCGCCTATAGCCCGGCCAGCACGGAGCAGTTCGACTCGCTGAGCATGATCGCCGCCCAGGGGCTGATCCCGGGCGTCTCGTCCATTCCGGTCCCCGCAAACGTTCCCATCCCATTCCTCGACGATCTCGGTTCGCTGCGTTTCGACTGGGCCCAGTCTGCGAAGTCGCGCTGGTTCCTGCGCGCCTCAGAGGATTCCTACACCACGCACAACGCGCTGGTGGAGCAGGGGACGCTGCCCTCGACCGGACTGCTGACGCACAACAATTACTGGAACGCGGTCATCGGCAATACCTACACGTTCAGCTCCTCCTGGCTGGGCAATCTGGTTCTGGCTTCGAGCCTGCTGCATCTCACGCAGACGCGGAATTCGAACCTTGGGTTCGCGCTGGCGTTTCCGTTCAGTTCCACTGCGCTTACGGTTTCCGGGTTCGAAACCTTCGGCGACAACCAGTTCGCGACGCCGATCACCTTCTTCCCTGACCTGCGCAATCAGGAAAAATACCAGGCGCGCTACGACCTGAGCCATGTTGCCGGAAATCATGCTCCGCAGTTCGGCATCGACTTCATCCATGAACCGGTGCTGAGCGGTGCCTTTGCCTCCACGGCGGAGCAGATCATCAAGTATCCGTTCAACCCGGATTGCTACGTCGATCCCACACAGGGCGATTGCGGCGGCATCACGAGCCCGCTGCCGTTTTACTTTGTTCCGCCGACGTCGCAGTGCAACCCGGCGCCCAGCGCAGCCTCGGGCATCACGTGCGCCTATACTCCGGCCGGCGACGGCAGCTTTTCGCAGGACGTGCAGCGGCTTGCGCTGTATGCCCAGGATTCCTGGCGCATGTCGCACCAGCTGACACTCAATTACGGCCTGCGCTACCAGACGACGTTCGGACTGTTTGAGGCATCGGGCCGAAGCCAGACGGAGAATCCCGCTTTCGTCACCCTGCGGGCACTCGATATACCGATCACGAGCGGCGTGCCGCATGACGACCACAGGCAAATTGCGCCGCGGCTGGGGCTGGCCTGGCTTCCCCGGAAGAACGAGAAGACGGTCTTTCACGCGGGATTCGGCCTGTACTTCGACGACCTGGCGCAGAACGGATGGGCGACGGCATTTCAGGCGGTCAACGATTCCAATGCAACTGGCGGTTCCTGTGCTCTGACGGGGGGTCCCGGCGGATACGCGCTCACCGGATCGGGCTGCCTGCAGGGCGGCGCCGCGAGCACGGGCAACACGATCGGATCCGACTACAAGACCCCCTACGCCATCCACATCACCGGCGGGGCGCAGCACCAGTTCAATCAAAACTGGCTGGCCGACGCCGCCTACGTTCATGAACAGGGGAATCACGGGTACCGCGCGTTTCCCTATACAAGCGGCACGAACCTGTTCACCTCCGAGATTTCCACGGGAGATCCCGCGTATGCCGCCGATGAGAGGTCGGTGGTGCCGAATGTGAATGTGTTCCGCTCCGACAATCGATCGAGTTACAACGCGCTGATGATCCATGCCCAGGGCAATATGCGTCGGTTCAGTCTGATCGCGAACTACGACTTTTCGAAGGCGCAGACGTGGGGATGCGTGCTCGGCGAGCTCTTCGATTATGTGGACGGCGTGTGCACGCTGCAGACTGGACCGGATGCCGGGCAGCTCGACGCCTTCGGACCCGGCGATTACGGTCCCTCCGGCGAAGATGTTCGCCATCGGTTTGTGCTCGCCGGCACGCTCCATGTGCCCGGCGGTATCGAGCTCAGCGGCCTCTCTCAGCTGGAGAGCGCGCGGCCCATCACCATCACCACCGCGGACAATTCAGGGCGCATTTACGTCAATGGGACCTACACGAGCCTCGATGAATTTCGCGGAACCCCGTACATGCAAACCGATCTGCGGGTCGAGCGACCCTTCACGGTCCATGAACGCGTGCAGGTGAATCCTTTCATCGAGTTCTTCAACCTCTTCAACCGGAACAATCCTGGCGCCAATTACGCCGTCAATGTGGCTCAGCTCCCGGTACCGGCGGCGCAGATGCAGCCCAATGCCAACGGCATCACAAACGTCACCGAGATCTGCACAAATGCCGACTGCTCCCGGACAGAGCCGGTTACCAGCCTGAAACAGCTGGAGATTCCCGAGGGTGCGCTGGGCGATTTCTTCGGGCCTGGCACCACCGTGGGCATTCCTTTCGCCGCGCAAGTCGGCGTTCGAGCGACGTTCTAGCGAATTCGGGGCGGCTGCTCTCATCCTCCAGTTGCTTTTCTGGCCAGGCGGCGCCTGTCGGCGCATTGGCCGCGCGCGCCGTTACAATGTCGGCTGGACAAAACGCCGAGCTCCGCGCGGCGTGAAAGGAACTGTACGTCATGAAAAGCCGCTCCCTCCTGTTTTTCGCAGCCGCGTTGTTGCTGGCTGCGCCGCTCCTCGTTGCGCAAAGCACCAGCACGATGCCGGACATGCACTGGCGCATGATCGGACCCTTCCGCGGCGGACGCACCCGCGCAGCGGCGGGCGTGGCTGATCAGCCCGGCGTCTTTTACATCGGGCAGGTGGACGGAGGAGTGTGGAAGTCGGATGACTACGGCCGGACCTGGCATCCTGTCTTCGATCATGAGGACACGCAGTCGATCGGCGCGATTGCCGTCGCTCCCTCCAGCGACAACATCGTGTACGTAGCCAGCGGCGAGGGGCTGCATCGGCCCGATCTCTCGGTGGGCGACGGCATGTATCGCTCCGATGACGCGGGGAAAACATGGGTGCACCTGGGGCTGCGCGATGGCCAGCAGATTCCCGCTATCGCCATTGATCCCACTAATCCCGACCGCGTCTTTGCCGCAGTGCTCGGCCATCCTTACGGCCCGAATCCCGAGCGCGGCATCTTCCGCTCTACCGATGGCGGCCAAACCTGGCAGAAAGTCCTCTACAAAGGCGATCGCATCGGGGGCTCCGATGTCGCCATCGATCCGAAGAATCCGCAGATCGTCTATGCCTGTCTGTGGGAAGAAACTCTGGGCCCATGGGAAGACGGGAATGCATACTCCGGAACCGGCGGCGGTTTGTTCAAGTCCACTGACGGTGGAAACACATGGAAGAAGCTGACCACCGGGCTGCCGGACAATCTGGTGCAGATCAATGTGGCCGTGGCTCCGAGCGATCCCAGCCGCCTCTACGCCACGCTTTCCACCACGGTTCCCAATCCATACGCCTCCGGTGCAGGGGACGGCGTCTACCGCTCCGACGACGCCGGCGCAACCTGGCGCAAAATCACCGACGATCCGCGGCCGGCGATGAAGATTGGCGGCGGCGACCTTTCGGTGCCGGTAGTTGACCCGCAGAACGCCAATATCGTTTATGTCACCAGCATCGTTACCGTTCGCTCCGAAGACGGCGGCAGGACCTGGATCAGCCTGCGTGGCGCGCCCGGCGGCGACGATTACCAGAACATGTGGATCAGCCCACGCAACCCGAACATCCTTCTCCTGGTCAGCGATCAGGGCGCAATCGTGACGGTGAATGGCGGGCAGACCTGGAGTTCCTGGTATAACCAGCCGACGGCGCAGATCTACCATGTCGCGGCGACGAATACCTTCCCGTACCAGCTCTGCGGCGGGCAACAGGAGAGTGGTTCAGTCTGCATCTCCACGCGCGGCAACGACGGCGAAATCACCTATCGCGAATGGCACCCCGCAGGCATCATCGAGTACGGCTACGCCGCGCCCGATCCCCTGCACCCGAACATCGTCTACGGCGCGGGCCGGACGGAAGTTTCCCGCTACGACAACGTGACCGGTGAGGTCCAGAACGTCACTCCGCTGCCGAAAGACCAGAAAGGATTCCGCGCCGATCGCACGGAGCCGATCCTGTTCTCGCCGGTCGATCCGCACATCCTGTATTACGCGGCGAATCACCTGTTCGAAACCACCGACTACGGCCACACCTGGAAGATCATCAGCCCGGATCTGAGTCGTCCCACGACCGGCCAGCTCGCGTCGTTGCCGCCGCTCTCGGTAAAGCAACAGGCGGAGCGTCGCGGCGTTATCTACGCGGTAGCCGCGTCGTACAGGAACACGCAGACGATCTGGGCCGGCACGGACGACGGCCTGGTGTGGATCACCCGCGACGGCGGCGCACACTGGACGAACATCACGCCTCCCGGCGTGGCGCCCTGGAGCAAGATCGCGCAGATCGACGCTTCCCGCTTTGACGACAAAACGGCCTACGTTGCGGTGAACTGCGAAAGGATCAACGATCTGCATCCTTACGCTTATCGCACGCACGACGGCGGCAGGACGTGGACCTCCATCGTCGCCGGACTGCCTGCTGATGGCCCGGTGAATGCGATCCGCGCGGATTCCGTGCAGCCGGGATTGCTGTATGCGGCGACCGAGCTCGGCGTCTACGTCTCGTTCGACGATGGCGAACGGTGGCAGCCGCTTCAGTACAATCTGCCGCATACTTCCATGCGCGATCTGCTGGTGCACGAGGACGATCTGGCGGTTGCCACCCACGGACGCTCGTTCTGGATTCTGGACGACCTCGAGCCGCTGCGTGAAATGGCCGCCGATGCCGGCAAGCCGCTGCCCATGCTGTTCAGGCCTGCCGATGCGTGGCGCATCCGGCGCGACAACTATACGGATACGCCGCTGCCGCCCGATGAGCCCGCGGGCGAAAACCCGCCCAACGGCGCCATCATCGACTACGATCTGCCGCATGCGGCGACCGGCCTGGTCACCCTGGATATCCTCGATTCCGACGGTCACCTGATCCGCCGCTACGCGAGCACCGATCCCGTGACTCCCACACCGCAGGAATTGCGCACGGAGCTGATTCCGCCTTACTGGCCGAAGATCAACGGGCCGCTGCCCACCAGCGCGGGGATGCATCGCCGGGTGTGGAACCTGCGCGCCACCACGCCGACGGCGACGCATTATGACTACCCCATTTCCGCGGTGCCGCGCCGCACGCCGCTGGAGCCGCAGGGGCCGGTGGTGTTGCCGGGCACGTACACAGTCCGCCTTACGGTTGACGGCCGCAGCCAATCCGAACCGCTGACCGTGAACATGGATCCGCGCGTCCATACCTCGATGGCTGACCTGACGACACTGCACGACGCCCAGGTGGCCATGGCGGCGGCGATGAGCTCGGTGGCACAAGCTGACCTCGAGGCGCACTCGGTCGAGGAACAGATGAGCTCGCCGCAGAATGCCGACCTGACCGCGCAACTGGCTCCGTACGCCGCGCAGCTCAAAACGCTGCTGGGAAACCGCGGACACCACGAACAAGCGGCTGCTGCCCCAGAAACCGGGAAGCATTTGCCGGGGATCAATGAAGTCAACGGAGAGGCGACGGAGCTCTACGGCGAGCTGGATCAGTCGGACGAGCCCGCGACCGCCGCGCTGCTCGCTGCTTCGGCGCACGTCGAGCATGAGGCGCAGGAAGTGGTGCCGGCGTGGGAGGACTTCCGGCAGAATCAGCTTCCCGCGATCGACAAGCTGCTGCACAAGTCCGGAAGGCCAGCCATCGATCCCATGAAGCAGCCTGCGAACATGCCGTATCGGGGAGACGAAGACTAACGAGCGGACGCGGGATCGGCGCTGAACCGGGCGCGCAGGGCCAGACGCGGAATTCCGCTCTCTGCTTTACACTGCCTCTCATGGTCGATGGAAAACGTGCAGTTCGTTACGACGCGCAGCGCGCCTGCCGCGAGCTGGCCGCAGCCGATCCGAAGCTTGGGGAGCTGATTGGGCGCGCTGGCCCATTTCAGTTGCGTCTCAAGAGCCAGCATTCGCCTTTTGAAGCGCTGCTGGAGTCGATCATCTACCAGCAGCTCCACGGCAAAGCCGCGGCTGCAATCCTGAAGCGCCTGCTCACGGCATTCGGCGAGCTGCATCCGGCGCCCGAGCATCTGCTGCAGGCGCCCGACGATCTGCTGCGCCGTGTCGGCCTCTCCGCGTCGAAGATGAAAGCCCTGCGCGATCTGGCGGCCAAAACGCTGGATGACACGGTGCCCACGCTGACGCAGATCCGCCGCATGGCAGACGCGGAAATCGTCGAGCGCCTAACCCAGGTGCGCGGCATTGGGGTATGGACCGTGGAAATGCTGCTCATCTTCCGTCTCGGCCGCCCCGACGTGCTGCCCGTTACTGATTACGGAGTGCGCAAGGGATATGCACTGACGTTTCATCGCCTGCCGAAGAGCAAGCCGTTCGACGCGTCCATGCTGGCAAAAACCGATCAGCTGCTTCGCCGCGGCGAGCGCTGGCGTCCCTGGCGCAGCGTGGCGAGCTGGTACTTGTGGCGCGCCTGCGATCTGGCCGGAAAGGCGATGGTGCTGCCGGACTGAGGTGAATCCGGTCCCGTGCTGGCGGATTTCTCACTGATAACTACCCGATTACGTTCGACGAACGGTCGATTTTGATACCATTCCCGCCATGACTTCACGGCGCGATTTTCTTTCGCTCGGCGCGCTGACCGCCGCCGGCCTCTCCTCCGCCACAATTCCCGACGCCTTTGCCGCCACAGCGGAATCCGTCAGGCAGCTCAAGCCGCCAGCCAAACCGGTGATCGTCACCCGGGTCACGGGCGACCAGACTATCCAGGAGGCGTATCAATCTCTCCTCGACGGCGAAGACACGCTGACGGCGGCGCACCACATCTGCCTGGGGCGCGAGAACGATCCGAAGGATCACTCCGTCGGCCTGGGCGGTCTGCCCACTGAGGACGGCCATGTTGAGCTGGACTCCTGCTGCATGCACGGGCCAACACGTTCGGCGGGTTCCGTAGGCGGAGTGCGGAACATTAAGAACGTCTGCCTCGTCGCGCGCAAGGTCTACGAGAATACCGGCCACGTGATGCTCTGCGCGAAAGGCGCGGAAGACTTCGCCGTGGACATGGGTTTCCCCCGCGAGAACCTGCTCACCGACGCAGCGCGAAAAATCTGGATGCTGTGGAAGGAAAACAATTCCCAGATGGACTGGTGGGGCCCGGGCATGAGCCAGCCGGACTGGAAGGACCCGTATGCCGGCCGTCCCGCTCCCAAACCAACCATTAACCTTCACGGACATGGGCTATCGTCTTTGCGCGAAGACGCTCCGGCGCAAACCGCGCAGCAGTCAGTTCGCCCCGGTCCCGTCCCCCGTCATCCCACGCCGGAATGGGCGGAAACCATCCGCGTGCGCACGAAGAGGCTGGTAGAGATGGCTGCCGATCTGGGCATCGCGCCGGAGAATCGCCTGTATGCGGCGCAGCAGATTCTGTGGCCCACGACGGGCACCATTCACGTTTCCTGCGTCGACAGCAAGGGCGAAATCTCGGGCGCCACCACGACGTCGGGGCTGGCCTGGAAGCTGCCGGGCCGCATCGGCGACTCGCCCATCATCGGCGCCGGCTGCTACACCGACCAGGATGTGGGCTCGGCGGGCGCCACCGGCTCCGGCGAAGAAAACATCAAGGTGGTCGGCGCGCACACCATCGTCGAGTTGATGCGCCAGGGCTTGCACCCGCGCGATGCCGGCATGGAAGTCATGCGGCGCCTTGTCCGCAACTACAACGGCGACATGACGAAGGTCCGCCTGGTCGATATGGAGTACTACATCGTCCGCAAGGATGGCGCGTATGCCGGCGTCTCGCTGTGGAGCACCGGTTCCACGGGTAAGCCGCGGGTCTTCGCCGTCAACGACGGCAATGGCTATCGCGTGGAGAACTGTGCTTACCTGCTGGAGGGATCCTACCTGGAGTGGCCTCCGCTCTAGCCGGAGCCGCCCTCCCGGTCTTACGGAGTACGCCGTCGCCTGCATCCCTCCGTTCATGAGATACAGGCTGCTGGAAGAGCAGCCGCGCACGTACGCGCTGATTCTGGACACCGGCGACGAGCTGGCCGCAGAACTGAAGTGATTCGCCCGGCAGGAAACGCTGGGCGGCTGCAGTTTTCAGTCGATTGGGGTGTTCCGGTCGGCGCGGCTGGGATGGTTCAACTGGGAATCGAAGCAGTATGAGACAGCAGTTGCGCTGGACGAACAGGTGGAACTGCCGTCGCTGATCGGCGACGTCGCGCTGAAAGACGGAGAGCCGCACGTGCATACCCATGCGGAGGTCGGGTGGCGCGGCGGAACCGCGCAGGGCGGACATTTGCATCGGGCGGTGGTGCGTCCGACCTGCGAAGTAACTCTGATCGAAAGCCCGCGTCACCTGCAGAAACAGCACAACCCCGACTCAGGGCTGGCGCTGATCCGCTTTTAGCGAGCGGACTATTGGCCGGCGGATTCCCGTGCGGCGGCGAGGTCCGCCTCGCGCGCCAGGCGCAGCGCGTGGCGGGTAGCCGAGTACTGAGCGCCGGCCAGCAGCAACAGCCCGGTCAGAAAAGCCCAGATCATCAGGCTGACCGATACGTCGAAGGCGCCGTAGACCGAGTGCAGATCGAGGCGGGGCAGCACCAGCATGTAAACCAGTCGGCCGACGTCCCAGGTCAGGCCGGTGACCACGGCTGTGGGCAGAACCGCGCGCAGGGGCAGCCGGCGGTTGGGGAGGACCCAGTAAATGATCAGGAACATCCCCACACTGAGGACGGCAATCGCAATCTGGAGAAACACGCGATGAATAAATCCGTAGACCGCATTGTGCGTGTGCCACAGAAACAGCACCGTCAGCATGCCGGTTTGCGCGGTGGCCACGAAGACACAGACCATCGCCAGCAGCGCTACCGCAAACGCCACTCCCAGGGAAATCACCTGATTGCGGAAGTAGGAACGGTTCTTCGTCACGCCCCACACGCGGTTCAGCGCCACTTCCAGGGGCAGGAAGACGCCGGACGACGAGATGAGCAGCGTGACGACCGAGGCCAGTTGCACTCCCCCGCTCGGCCGCACCAGCACGCTCATGTTGCGCACCACGAAGCCCTGATTCGAGGGCAACAGGTCGTGCAGCATATCCACGATCACCTGCACCATCATGGGCGAATGGAAGACCTGGCGCGCGATCGTGAACATCATTACGATGAACGGGAAAATCGACAGGATCGCGTTGGCCGCAACGCTGAAGGCGTAGGTATGGACCTCGATCTGGCCGAGGTAGCGGAGGAGCGAAACCAAAACCGCCGCCCAACCCCGCCCGCGGGGCCGCTCCGGGGGCTTGGGCGTCGCCGGCAGCGCCAGCTGGGCGGCCTGCTCGGCAGGTTGCAGTGCATCGCTGGGAATCAGGGGAATCCTCTAAAAAATCGTAGCAGAGCCGTGGTGGGAGTTCCGGAAAGGCGAAGTTTCGGCTGGTCTCGTCGCGTTGGGGTTCTGGTCTCTAAAGTACTGGCTACTTTCGTAACTCCCCGCAAAAACCATGGACTGCACCATTTTTTTACTTGATCTATAGGGCGTTTCCTGCCATAAAAGGAGCACGATTCTCCTTCCCGGAGGCGAATCGGTTAGGAAGGCCAGTTTGTTCTGATGTACCTGCTTCATCGCTCTTGTAACTGTACGGTAACCCACTGAGCTGCCCGTGACCGCCTCTGCTGGGCGGGCAAAAGGCAGCTTTTGGTGTCTCTGCTCCTGCCGTGCTGCGGCGCCAGGGAGCCGGGATACCCCGTCAGACGCAGGAGCCCACAGGGGACCAACAACAACAAGGAGTTTCCAGTGAAAGAGCATGGCGTAGTGAAGTGGTTCAATGGCGCAAAAGGTTATGGGTTTATCCAGCGGTCGAGCGGCGAAGACGTGTTCGTCCACTTTTCCGCGATTCAGGATTCGGGCTATCGGACCCTGAATGAAGGCGAGGCCGTCGAGTTCGAGTGCCAGCAGGGCCCCAAAGGTCTGAGCGCTGCGAACGTGGTACGGAACTCCGCTTAAGCGGACTGGCCGCGCCAGAGCTGCCGTAAATGGCTGCAGATTTCCGCCAGCTGGGCGGAAGTCTGTGGGCCTGCGGCCTTCGAAAGAAGAAAACGAGCGGAGGGCGCTCCGCCGAACCGTCATTCAGCGTGAGTCCGGGTCGAGTCGGCGTGTCGCCCAGCCAGCCACGTCGGCCAGCACGGGGTCGGGGTCGGCGGCCCATTGCCGCAGGATGGGCAGGAACCGCGTCTGGCCGCTGTTGCCCATGGCAATGGCCAGGTTGCGGCGGAAACCCGTAAACTTTGCCCGCCGCACCGGCGAACCATTGAAGCACCGCTCGAATTCCGATTCATCCATGGCCGCAAGCCAATCGAGCGCGGGGTTGACAAGCTCCGCCCGCGGCGCCATTTCCGGATCGGCCGCGATGGGCGCGCGGCGGTTCCATGGGCAAACATCCTGGCAAATATCGCAGCCGAAGATCTGGCGACCCATGCCCTCGCGCAGCAATTCGGGGATTGCCCCGCGCTTTTCGATCGTCAGATAGGCAATGCAGCGCGCGGCGTCCATTTGCCGCGGCCCGGTGAGCGCCTGCGTCGGGCAGGCGTCGATGCAACGGGTGCAGGAGCCGCAGCGATCGGTTGCAACCGCCAGAGTAGCTGCATGGGGCAATTCCAGCGAGGTCACCATCACGGCCAGAAAGAGCCACGATCCCAACTGCTGGTTGAGAACGCAGGTATTCTTGCCGACCCAGCCCACTCCAGCGTAGCGGGCATAGACGCGCTCCACCACGGGCCCGGTGTCGACAAAGCACCGGGATTCGAATTCCCCAACTTCCTGGACGAGCCGGTCGCGCAGCCGCTCCAGGCGGCGGAGCAGCACCTTGTGATAGTCGGACGGTCGATCGCGTTTTGAGGTCCAGGCGTAGCGCGCGATCCAGCCGGCGTCTGCTGGAGCCGGATCGGTGGAGCGCAGCTGGGCGGAGTTGTAATTCGCCGCGCAAACAATGACCGAACGCGCCCACCGCAGCGCGACCTGCACAGAGGAGCGCAGCAGGTCGCCGGCTTCATCCCGGCGCTTCAGATACTCCATTTCACCGGCGCGGCCAGCCTCCACCCAGTCCGCAAATCGGCTGCGTTCTGCCTGGTCCTCTGCCGAACCTGGGGCGGGCACGGCGGCAATGCCGGCGATGGCAAAGCCGGACTGCCGGGCCAGGTCCTGGATCAGCGAGGAGGAAATGTTCATCGCCACACACGCGCTCCAGCTAGCGTAGGGCATCGGCGGATAAATTTCCCGCTGCTCTCGGCGACCCGCTCAGGCGACGCGCGCAGCGCGATTCCAGCAGTGCGATTCGAGGTTGCTCCCGCCCCGAGCTGCTCGTATACTGGGGCCATCGGGAGCCAGACGCATCGGCATCCGGCCTCCGCAGCGAGGTGTGTCTTCAGTCAGAGTCTTCCCCTGACGCGAGAAGTCCCGCCATCCGGCGATTCGGCGTGGCGCGCCGTGGTTCGCGTACTGCGAAGTACGGCGCAAAGTTCGCTGGACAGCCTTTCCGCCACGCTCTTTCCCGCCGATTGCCGTGTCTGCGGCCTGTCCCTTGGCAGTTTTACCCTCCTTCCTGTTTGCGCTTCCTGCTGGGATCATTTGCCCGCTCAGTCCGGTCCGCTGTGCGCGTGCTGCGGCGAGGCACTGGCGACTGATCCGCTGCTGGCGAAAGAGACTCTTTGCCGTCCGTGCCGCGTGGCGGCGCCACCCTTTCACAAGGCCGTCGCCTGGGGTGTCTGTCGCGATCGCCTGCGCACGCTCCTGCACCTGCTGAAATATGACGGGATGCATCTGCTTTCCAGGCGCCTGAGCGCGCTGCTGGCGGAGCCGATTCTGTCGATTCCGGATTTGCCCGGCGAGCTGACCGCGGTGCCTGTGCCGTTGTTTGGCGCCAAACGGCGGCAGCGGGGATTCAGTCAGGCGGAGCATCTGGCCCGCGGCGTCATTGCTGTCCTGCGCCTCCGCCGGCCGGAGTTGCGGGTGTCCCTGCGAACCGGTGTTCTGGTGCGGCAGCGCGCGACGCAAAGCCAGGCCAGCCTGACGCCGCATCAGCGCCGAATCAACGTGCGCGGAGCGTTTTCCGTGCCGTGGCCGGAAACCATCCGGGATCGCCATGTTCTGCTGATTGACGATATCTATACGACCGGCGCCACGGCCCGAGCGTGTGCGCAGGCCCTGCGTGGGGCCGGAGCTGCCTCGGTTTGGGTCGCCACAGTGGCGCGCGCGCAGAAGGAGGAATGGCCGCGACAGGCAGTCGCGGCCGATCGGCCCGAAATCCCGCTGCAGGATGACGTTGCGTTCCGGGATCAGGGAGGAACGGCAAGCTAACCGTCCGGAGTCCGGACAGCACGAGGCGGAGGGAGTATGTCGATCGGGAAAGCTGGAGTGCACGCGCGCAGGCAGGCGCCGGCAAAGCCTCAGGAGAATCACGCTGAGGAAGGGCTGCGTGTGGTCACCACGGTGCAAGCCATGCAGACACCGGTGCTGGTGCTGAACGCCTCGTATGAGCCGATCAATATCTGCGGCGCTCGGCGGGCGCTGGTCCTGGTGCTGAAAGGCGTGGCGCGCACCGAAGAGGAACAGGGCACGGAGCTGCACTCGGCGCGGGTGCGCATTGCGATGCCTTCGGTGATCCGCCTGCTGGAGTACCGACGGATTCCGCACCAGACGCGCGCCCTCTCGCGCAAGAACATCCTGCTGCGGGACCGCAACAGTTGCCAGTACTGCGGGGTGATCCTGCCCTCAGCCGAGCTCACCCTGGATCATGTGGTGCCGCGCTCGCGCGGTGGGCTTTCCACGTGGGAAAACCTGGTGGCGGCTTGCCACGCCTGCAATCGCCGCAAGGGCAATCACCTGCTGCATGAGCTGGAGAACATGAAATTGCTGCGCGAACCGCGGCCCTTTACGCTGCACACCAGTCGCCACATCATGCGCATGATCGGCCACTCCGATCTGAAGTGGCGGAAGTACCTGTACTACTAGGGGATACGGGCTACGGTCTACGGTTCAGGCCGTTCCCGGGGCTGCAGGATGCGCACCCAGGCCATGCCGGCGGCTATTGCTGCCTGAATGCCCATATCGGTGTCCTCGAAGACCAGGCAGAGCCCGGGCGCGACGCCCAGCCGCTGGGCCGCCAGCAGAAACGGCTCCGGATCGGGCTTCGCCTTGAGGTAGTCGCCCGCACAGACCATGGCGTCGAATTTTTCCAGCAGGCCCATCGCCCGCAGCGATTTCGTCACCGACTCGCGCGTGCTGCCGGAGACCACAGCGAAGGGAATGCGACCGTGCGCGCTCTCGATCTGCTCCAGCACCTCGGGCACGGCGGTCAGCTTCGGCAGCAGCTCATAGTACAGGCTCTCCTTCCGGCGCGCGACCTCATCGACCGGCATGGCCAGACCATGCCGCCGGTTGAGCGTGGAGATAATCTCTCGCACCGGCATCCCACCCCACGAATAAAACAGGTCTTCGGGAAAGTCGCAGCCCCGCTCGCCGAGCGCCTGCTTCCAGGCGAGGTAGTGGAGAGGCATGGAGTCGGCGATGGTGCCGTCGCAGTCGAAAAGGTAGGCCTGGAAATCCCCGGCGGGGAGCGTCAGCTTCATGGGGTCAGCTGCAATTTTACCGGTCCAGGAAACGCCCTGACGGACCGGTGCGGCTGGCGGCATGCTGTTTCCGCAGGATTCTGCCGGAGGATGCTGAGCGCTTTTCCCAGGCCATGGTTTCCCGTCTTGTTCTTGTCGCTTTCTTTGCCATTTTCACTACGGCTCCCGGAGCCCGGGCCCAGGCCGGCCAGGGAATGTTCTTGACTCCCGTTCCAGACGCGCCCTTCGTGGGACAAGTGAGCACTCAGCGCGCCATCCTTCGACCGAACGGCACCCCCATCATGCTCCACAGAACGGGCATGATCGCCCGCGATGCCGATGGCCGAATTCGAAACCAGATGACCGCCTTCATGCCGCAGAATTCCACGGCCACAGCTCCTGTGGTGGTCATGCATTTATACGACCCGCAGAATCGCCTCAGCACCCGGCTTTATCCGATCTCGCGAAGGTTCCGCATCCTTCCGATCCGGCATCCGCCCGCAACCGACGCGCCCGCCGGCTGTGCCTCGCCTGCCGGCAGCAGGTTGCCGCCCAGCCCGTACACGAACGAACAGGACCTGAGGACGCGCACCATCGCCGGCCAGGAGGTGCACGACGTGCGCGAGACGCAGAAGATTCCCGCTGCAGCGAGCGGAACCGGCAAAGAAATCGTGGTCACCGACGAGTATTGGTACTCGTACGACCTGAACATGAATCTGTCCGTCACGCGCACCGATCCGCGCACGGGCAGCGTGACAATGACGGTTACGCAGCTCACCCGCACCGATCCCGATCCGTCGCTGTTTACGATTCGAGCGGGGTACATGCCTTTCGGAGTCCCGAGCCCGCCGGCGCACAAAGCCGCCTCCAACTGAGGGCACGCGGCCCGGACGCCTGTGCTGCGGGTCAAGGGCGAAGTCCACCTCAGCGGCGGGCTACCATTCCATCGCGTGCTGGGGAGAGATCCCGGCGGCCGCACCGGATTTCGGCTCGCTGGCCAGGTCGAGAACGAGCCGCTCCAGAACCAATCGCTTGTCCGGGGGCTGCGAGCGCAGCTCCAGATCGGCGCGGGCAATCAGCCGCAGGGCGCGGGTGAGCTCCCGGCGCGATTTGTAGCGGCGCGCCTGGCGGATCAGGTCTTCCGCGGCAAAGGGCGGCATGCGGAAGCCCTGCCACAGCGCCTGCCAGATGGCGCGCGAATCGCGGACGTTCTTTTCGAGAATCACGAGCATCTGCCGGAAAGTGCGCGCCAGCATGTAGAGGTGACCGATCGCCGCGTCTTCGCCGCCATCGCTGGCGTTCAGCAGACCGTGCAGCAGACTCAGCGCACGGGCGCGGTCGCGGGACGAGATGGCGTCGGTGAGCTCGTACAGGGAGCGCTGCCTGGCTGCGAGCACCATGGTTTCGACGTCGCCCAGGGTCACGTGCTTCTTCGCACCGGCAAACAGGGCCAGCTTTTCCACTTCGCCGGCAATCAGCATCATGTCCGCGCCCAGGGCGTCGGCCAGCTCGCGGGCCGCATCCTGGTCGAACCGAATTTCGCGCCGATTCGCTTCGGCGGCGATCCAGCGCAGGGCATCGGCTTCGTCCACGCGCGCCAGCTCCACGACCCCGCACGATTCGCCCAGGGTTTCGCGGATGCGCTCGAAGCGGTTGCGGTCCTCCAGGTCCATGCGCCGGGGGTCAGAAGGAATCCGAAGGTGGTCGGCGACAAAGATGACCAGCGCCTGCGGATTGGGCGAGCGGAAATAAGCGTCAATCGCGGCGAACTCGTCCTTTTTCGATCCGCGCGTGTAGAGCGTTTTCAGGTTGCGGATGAACAGCACCTGAAACGGAGCCATCAGTGACGGAGTGCGCGCGCGATCCAGCGCCTCGAAAATGCTGAGCTCGGATAAGTCGAGATCGGAGAGAGAGAAGTCGCGCAAATGCGGAGGAACGAGCGCCGCCAGCACTCCCCGGCGGCACCGCTCGTAGAGAAAGACGTCGTCGCCGGCCAGCACATAGCCCGGGAGCAGCCGATTCTCCCGGATTTCCTCCAGAAAACGGTCGGTGGATGCGAAGCCGGCGCCCATCCAGTCCAGTCTACCGGCGGCGGGGTGCGCGCAAAAGTCTTTTCGCTCGCTAAGCAAAATTGGGCAATCTGGACCTACAATGTTCGGCATGTCAAAAAGCGGGACCTTCGCACGTGTCGATCCGGAACTGCTGCCAGTGCTGGAGGAACTGAAGCGGCGTGAGCCCATCTTTCACGCCCATGGGTTTGGCGCCACCATCGACGACTTCGAGCGGGCTGTTGCTCCGGAGTACTGGGAAGTGGGCGCAACGGGCCGCCGCTACAGCCGCGAGTTCATCCTGCAGACGTTTAAGGCGATTCCGCCGGTCTCCGGCGCCGATGACTGGGAGTGCTGCGACTTCGGCCTGCTCCAGCTGGGACCGGAGACGTATCTGCTGACCTACACCCTGAACCAGTGGGAACGGCTGACACGCCGGGCGACCATCTGGCAGCGCACCGCGAACGGCTGGCGGATCCTCTACCATCAGGGAACCGCGGTCAGCCGCAACGAGGACGACATGGTTCCGGCCGGGGAAAAGATTCCGGCGGCGGCGAAAGAGACGGCTCAGCGGCCGGCACAGGAAGCCCATGCCGTGCGGCTGGGGAAGGATTCAGACTAGCTCGCGCACACGCTCGTGGAGCGTGGTCAGCACGATCTTCGAACGGTTCGGTTCGCCGCGCGCCAGAGCCCCGGCGAGTTTCGCCGCCTGGCTGGCCTTCAGCCCGGGCGGCATGGGCGCGATGAACTGATCGACGACCGCCTTAATGAGCATGGGACCCTGGGTGCGGACGGCATTTTCCATTTGCGCCGCACACTCCGAAGGCTCCGCGATCTGCATGGCGTTCAGGCCGCAGCCGCGGGCGATGGTGACGAAATCCGCGGGGTAGAGATCGCAGGCGTACTCGGGATTGCCAAGGAAAATCATCTGCTCCCACTTGATCTGGCCGAGGGTGCTGTTCTTGATGACCACGATTTTGATGTTGAGGTGGTACGCGCCCACTGTGATCAGGTCGCCCATCAGCATGCTCAGTCCGCCGTCGCCGATGATGCAGTAGACGGGACGGTCGGGGAAAGGCCACGGCGGCTCCGATGGCATAGGGGAGGCCGCAGGCCATAGTGGCCAGGTTGCCGGAGCAGCTATGCATCTGGCTGCGATGCGCCGGAACTTAACGCGCCCACCAGGTGATGATGGTACCGCAGTCAGAGGTGACGATCGCGTTCGGAGGGATGCACTTGCCGAGCTCCCAGCCGACGACCTGCGGTTTCAGCGGCTTTTCCATGAAGGTGCCGCGCTCCTCCATCAGCTCTTCCCAGTCTTTCCGGCGGCGTTGTGCCTTCTTCAGGAAGCCGTGGTCCTGCCTCTTCAGCAGCGGGATCAAGGCGCGCAGACACGTCTGCGAGTTGCCCACCAGCCCCACGTCCACCGGACAGCGCAGACCGATGCGTTGCGGGCTGATGTCAATCAGCACGCACCTGGCGGCGCCTGGCTCGGGCAGGAATTCGATGTAGGGGAAGGACGAGCCGACGATCAGCAGGGTGTCGCATTCCTCCAGCGCATCCTGGGAGGGCCGGGTGCCGAGCAGGCCGATGCCGCCGGTGGTGCAGGGGCTGTCGTCGGGCACAGCGGCCTTGCCCAGCAGCGCCTTGATGACAGGCGCGCCCAGGGTTCCGGCGATCTTCTCCAGCTCGTCGGTGGCACGCAGCGCCGCCTGGCCGGCGAGGATGGCGACCCTTTTGCCGCGGTTGAGGATGTCGGCGGCGTGCTCGAGATCCACGCGAGAGGGCAGACTGTCAGAGTATGCCGGCGTGGCCGAAGTGTGGTGGGGTGGATTGCGATCGGAGCGGCCCTTCTTCTGTTCCTGCACCTGGATATCGACAGGGAGAGTGATGTGGCTGACTCCGCGCTGCTCCAGCGCCGTGCGGATGGCTAAGTCAGCGACGCTTTCCACGTGCGCCCCGCTCATCACGCGCTCATTGTAGACGGCAACATCCAGGTAGAGCCTGTCGAGCGCCACGTTCTGCTGGGTAAAGGTGCCGATCAGGTCCGAGGGCTGCATGCCGATGATGGCGAGCACGGGATGGCCATCCATTTTGGCGTCGTAAAGGCCGTTGAGCAGGTGAAAGCCGCCGGGGCCCGAAGTGGCGACGCAGACGCCGGGGCGGCCGGTGAATTTGGCGTAGGCGCGGGCGGCGAAGGCCGCGGATTCCTCGTGGCGCATGTGGATGAAGCGGATGCGGTCCTTGTTTTTGTACAGCGCCTCGAAGACGCCCCTGATGCCGTCGCCGGGAATTCCGAATACGGTGTCCACTCCCCAGGCGATCAGCCGTTCGACCAGCACGTCTGGATGCATTCATTGTCAGTAAGCCCTCGGTGGATAGGAAGCCGAAGGAAGGCGAGGCGGTTGTCGGAACAGACGCCAGTGGCAGCGGTTACCCTGGAAAAACAGCCGATTTCGCGAGCAGAGACCGGGGGTATCCCCGGTGTATCCCCCTGATCCGCAAAGACGGGAAGCGCACATGAAGTCTGCGGCTACGGCAGCAGCCCAAACTCCGCTACGCTGTTCGGCGTCCCGACAAACACTTTGCCGTTCACGACCATCGGAGTGACGAACTTATTGCCGTTCCCGAACTGATCCCGCCCGTTCGCGGCCTGGTTGCTGTTGTACAACTCCTGCAGCGTGGCGGCGTTATAGGCATGCAGAACAGCGGGCGAGGAATTCTCCACTGCCCACACAATGCCATTGGCCGTGCCGTTGGCGCTGATCGCGGGCGTCGTCCCGGGGTAGGGGAATGTATTGGTGCTTTGGAAGCTCGCCGTTGTCGCGAGCTTCGCGTTCGTGATCGGGAAGGCTTTGAGCGTATCGCTCACGGCGCCGTAATAGACGGTGCTGTTGTAATACGCCGGCATCGACCACACCCCGCCAATCGCTCCGTCGATCTCCTGATACAGCGCGCTGTCGTTTTGCGGGTTGTACTTGCCCATCGAATCGCGATTCACGACGTAAATGTTCTGGTCCTTCCCCGCGCCCACCGCCAGATGACGCACGGCTCCGGAAGCATCCTTGAGATCCGGCAGCACCAGCGCTCCGCCCGACCCCAGATCCTCGTCGGCGCTGGATTCCGCGATCGTATTGTGCATTTCGAAGTAGTCCGCCACCGTCAGCTGGTTGTTTGCCGTGGAGACCTTCAGGAATCCGTTGCCGAAGTCGTTATTCGAGGGAAATCCGCTGCTGGTCAGCGTGGTATCGAAGGTTCCGTTCGCATCCAGAAAGTAGATGTTGCCGGCGCTGTCCGCGGCCAGACCTGTGCCCGCCATCCAGATCGATCCCTCGCTGCCGTTGGGTGTCAGGTTCAGCACGCTGGTTTGCTGCAGTGTCGATTCGCCGTAGCCCATCAGCCAGCCGGTATAGGGCTGGTCGTCGCAGTGCGACGTCCAGCCCATATAGATCACGCCGTTGTCGAGGAGCAATCCCACCCGCTCTGCATACTGTCCCGGATCGAACACCACCCTGCCTCCCGAGCTGTCCGCTCCTGTCCCGGGATAACTCGCCTGGATTTCCACCGGGCTCCCTGAGAGGTCCGCGCCCGTGGTCACATCCAGCGCGTGCAGGCGATGATGATAGTTGCCCGAAGTGTCCTTCGACATCCCCACGACAAAGATCGTCCCATTCGCTCCTGCGTTCCGGTCGATGACCGGCGTCGACGTGATGCCGATCTCCGGTGAAATCTGCCCGCAGCCGTGATCGTCGCTGGTCGTCTCGTTCGTTCCCAGGATCGACTTCTTCCATAACTGCGCGCCCGTGTCCGCATCGAAGGCGTATACGCTGTCGTGCTCCGTGGCCACATAGAGCACGTTATGGGTTTGCCCGCCCACCGTCAGACCGGAAAGATACAGCGGCTGCGCATCCACCTTACCGTCGACGGGAAACGTGCGCAGCAGACCAAATGTCGACGAGTTCACATTGTCGAGCGTCAGTGTGCTTTCGTTGGCGTTCAGCCCGGTGCGCTCCACATCGTAGTGATACGTGACCACGTCCCGCCCCCCGGAAGCAGTACCGCTGCCGGCGATCGTCAGCGTCAGCGACGCGGAGTGGCTCAGCGAGCCCGACCTGCCCGTGAACTGCACCGTCGCTGTCCCCGCCGAGGCGCTCGCCGCCGCCGTGAAGCTGACCGTCTGGGGCGTACCCGGCGTCAGGTTAAAGCTCGTTGGTGATGCCGTCACCCCAGTGGGTACTTCGCTCAGCGTCACCTGGATGGCGCTGCTGAATCCGTTGAGCGCGGTCGCCGAAAGAGAATCCGTCTGTGCAGCCCCTCCCGCCGTAACACTCAGGCTCGAAGCGCTGAGGGCCAGCGAAAAGTCCGGCGACGGACCGGTTCCGGTTCTCGTGCCGGTCCCCGAGCCCGCTCCGCCATTGGTATGTCCGCAGCCAAAAAAGAAGGCTGTGAGAGCGATGATGCAGAACGTCGAGAGTGCACGCTGCCGTGGATCGTTCATGGCGAAGGATGCTCCTCCGGGCCGGGTCCTTGCAGCCTTCCGGGAATGGCACATAGGCCCCTGTCGACGCCAGCAGTATAGCCCGCTCGCTCGGGATTGGTCTCTGGGCATACCCCGCACTGAGTCCGCCATCCGGATCGTTGGGCGCCCCCTGTACCCATGATTGCCGGACTCCGATCACGGGATCCCGGACGGAGAGCTCGGCCGGCGGCTGGTCCGGGGAAGTGCGCGCGGCGGTATGATTCAAATGCTGTTGCCCCTGGGCCGGATACTCCAGGCCAGGGGTCAAATGGAATCGACTATGGCACAGGGACCAGGCAGCAGCAGAATCGGCTTCACGGCGGCTGCGCGATCCTGACATTGCCGTAAGGGAAACCACCGCCGCCGGCCGATAGTCGCATGGCGAACCCGGGAAAACATGGCGCAGGCATTCACAAAGTCAAATGGAAGGGAAACCACCACGGGCAAGCGATGCCGCTGGCTCTGGCTCTGCCAGGGCGCCCTGGCAGTCTTTTTTCTCCTCGCCATGCTCGGGCGTGCGGCGATTGCGCAAACTCCGACTCCATCGTCCGATACCGACCTTCAGGCGGCTTCCAGTCTCTTACTGACGAAGCATTATGCACAGGCCATTTCCCTGCTGCGCAAGCTGGTGCCCGCCCACGAGAACCAGCCGGAAGCGCACATCATGCTGGCCTATGCGTTGTTTCGCGAGGATCAGCCTGCGGCGTCCTTGCGCGAGTACACGCGCGCGGCGCAACTGCGCCGCCCCACTGCTGAAGATCTGAAGTGGGTCGCCCTGGACTACGTGCTTCTTGGTGATTACAACGACGCGCAAAAGTGGATGTTTCAGTCGCTCCGCATGAACGACAGTTCCGCCGATAGCTGGTACGACATGGGGCGGATCGAATATACGCAGAACCTGTTTAAGAATGCGGAGAGGTGCTTTCAGCGCGCGCTCGCCCTGTCGCCGCGGGATATCGACGCGGAAAACAATCTCGGGCTGACGTATGAGGCTCTGTTTCGCTGGAACGACGCCATCGCAGCCTATCGCACGGCGATCGCATGGCAACAGGGTTCGCCGCATCCCAGTCCGGAGCCCTTACTCAATCTCGGGACCGCGCTGCTCAACCAGAATCATCGGGCGCAGGCGCTTGCGCCGCTGCAGCAGGCGGCGGTCCTCGCGCCCCGAAATCCCCGGGTGCTCCGGCAGCTGGCCCGCGCGAATTTTCAGCTCGGGCGCCTTGCGGATGCCGAGTCGGAACTGAGGACGGCGCTGACGATCTCGCCCAACGAGGCGGCTCTTCACTTTCAGCTGGGGCGTGTGCTGAGCAAGGAAGGGAAGACCGAACAGGCAAAAGCAGAGTTTGCCAAAGTCGCGGCGCTCGATGGCACCCACTCCTCCCTCAGCCGCTGACTGCCGCGGAGGAGAGCAGCCTACTGCTGACTGCTCCCTGCGGCCGCTGCATTCGCCTGATTGAGCTTCAGGAAATCCTGCGCGTTCGCGGCCTTCGCTTTCTCGCTCTTTTCGCGGAGAGCTTCATAGCGCAGAACTGCGGCACGGGCATCCCGTATCTTGCCGAGGTGCCGATCCGCCTGCGAAAGCTCGTACCACGCGCGAAGTTGCACCTGTCCATCCAGCTGCGTGGCGCGGCGAAACTCCTCCGCGGCGTGGCCGTATTTGCCCTGTGCCGCGAGCGCGCGCCCGAGATAGTAATCGGCCTGCGTGGGCACGACATAGACGCTCACGACATGCTTCAGCAGTGGAACGGCCGCCGCAGACTGGCCGTTCTCCACCTCTGCGCTCGCCAGGTTGTACATGGCAATCGGATTCTGGGGCGCCAGCTTCAACTGGTGCGTAAACGCCTGTACGGCAAGGTCGTTTTCGTTGAGCGCCCGGTATTCCCAGCCCAGGGATTCATAAAGATCCGGCTGGTTGGGCGCCTGCTTGATCGCGAGGAGATATTCGTCAATCGCGTGCTGATGGTCATCCGCCTGCGCGTCGATCACGGCGCTGAGCTGGTGAAGGCGCCACGAGGTCGGATCGAGCTTATACAGCTCGGTGTAACACTGCTTCGCCACCGACATGTGCGCCTGCACGCGATAATCAATGACATTCTCATCGGTCGGATCGAGTTCGGATGCATGGTCCAGCGGCCCCACGGCCAGCTCCGGATGGCCCAGATTGAATTCGACAATACCCAGCCACGCATAAGCCTGTTCGTTCTTTGGATTATCCTGAATGGCCTGTTTCAGATCGGCGATGGCATCGTCCGAATGGCTGCTCTGATATTCCGCAATGCCGAGGAAGAGATGGGCGCCGGGGGAGGACGGATCGATGCGGAGCGATGCCTTGATGTTCGCAATTGCCTCCGGCAATTTGCCTTCGCGCAACTGCGCCAGGCCAAGGTCAAGCCAGGCCGGAGCAAAGCCGGGAGCCACCTGGGTTGCCTTGCGGAACGTCGCCTCGGCTCCGGCAAGGTCACCCGAGCGTATATCCTGCGCTCCCTGCCGGAACAACTCCGGCAGGCGATCGGGCGCACCACTTTGGGCCCCTGCCACGGAAACAATGCCCAACAACAGAATCAGCGCGCTGCACCGTAATCTTGTTGCTCGCGTCACAACTGCCCCAGCCTAGTGGATCGCAAAAAAGAAAGTCAATCGTACGATGTGGACGTGTGGACGCGCTCAGAGCACCGAAGCACAGCCCGCCAGGCCGTGGTATACCTTTTGAATCGCGCGCCAGCGGGCGTGGCGCTGCATTCTGCCTCGATCATTACGAATCCTCCGGAGGTTGCCTGTTGGTTTCCCGCCGTACCTTTACAAAAAGCATTCTCTCATCGCTGATGGCAACCAGCCTGGACGTTTCGACGCTGCCCGGGATCTCGCAGCAGACGCCGATGGGAGGAGGCGGCAGTTCAACGGCGGGCGCGCACAAAGCGGTCTACGACGCGGAGCACCGGCCGATCACCGCCGGTGGGTTCGTTAAGGCCGGCCCGGTCGTGTTCCAGGACATTACGAAGGGATCCGGCCTGGGCGCGTGGAAGCATGTGATGGGCACGAAGGAGAAGAAATTCATCCTCGAGGTCGCCGGCTCCGGCGTGGGCCTCATCGATTACGACAACGACGGCTGGCTCGATATCTACCTGGTCAATGGATCGACTTACGAAGCCATGGACCACAAGGCGCCTGCGCCCCGCGCCGCGCTCTTTCATAACAACCGCGATGGCACATTCACCGATGTCGCGGAAAAGGCGGGAGTGCTGAACGAGCGGTGGGGCTTCGGCGTCGTGGTCGCCGATTTCGATAACGATGGCTGGCCGGACCTGTATGTGACCAACTTCGGAAAAAATCGCCTCTACCGCAACAACCATGACGGCACCTTTATAGACATTGCCGAGCAGGCGGGCGTGACGCTGGGCAACTGGTCGACGGGCGCGACCTGGGGCGACACTGACGGCGACGGGCGCCTGGACCTCTTCGTCCCCGGCTATATTCATTACGACCTGAACAACCCGCCGATTCCGGACACCAAGGCGGTTTCGTACGCATCCTGCAACTACCGTGGAGTGCAAACGATGTGCGGTCCGCGCGGTCTGCGCGGCGAGCCGGATCATCTCTTCCATAACAACGGAGACGGCACGTTTACCGATGTGAGCGTGAAGGCGGGCGTGAGCGATCCCAACAATTTTTACGGGTTCACGGGCATCTTCGCCGACTTCAGCAACGATGGAAAGCCCGACCTCGCGGTGGCTGATGACTCCACTCCGAACTACTTCTACCTGAACAAGGGTAACGGGACCTTCGAGGACGACAGCTATGCCTCAGGCTTTGCACTGAATGAAGAAGGGCGCGAGACGGCGAGCATGGGACTGGCCGTGGGCGACTACGACAACGACGGCCGGCTCGATATCGCGGTCACGGATTTCTCCGATGACTATTACGTGCTCTACCACAACGACGGACAGGCGAATTTTACCGACGTCAGCTACCAGACGGGCATTGCCGCTCCCACCATCCCCTTCCTGGGATGGGGCATCGGCTTTCTCGACTACGACAATGATGGATGGAAAGACCTGATGATGGTGAACGGGCACGTCTATCCCCAGGTGGACCAGCAGGATTGGGGCATGTCGTACGCAGAGCGGCCGCTGCTGTTCCACAATGAGAAGGGCAGGAAGTTCGATCTGGTGCCCGCGGTGGAAGGAACAGGTCTGGCCGATGTGATCCCGGCGCGCGGCGCGGCCTTCGGCGACCTTTTCAACGAGGGCAGGATCGATGTGGTCATCAGCGTGATCGATCGCCATCCGGTCTTGCTGCGCAACGTTTGTGAGAATGGCAATCACTGGGTGAAGTTCCGGCTGATCGGCGGACCCAGGAGCCCGCGCGACGCTGTCGGAGCGAAGTTGTTTGTGACTGCCAATGGGATGCGTCAGCGCTGCGACGTGCTCAGCGGGGGCAGCTATCTGTCCTCCAGTGACCAGCGCCTGCATTTCGGCCTGGGACCGGCGACCACCGTGGACGGCGCGGAGGTGCACTGGCCCAGCGGCGAAGTCGAGAAGCTGCACCTGACCGGGGTAGACCGCATCTTTACAGTCGAAGAAGGCAAGGGCATTACCGGAAAATTCCAGCCGCCGCGCAGGAGATCGTGACATCCGGATGACGCCGAATGCTCTTCTCCTGCCCGTCGCCGCGTGTTTACGGCTTTCCGTCCGTCTGCGTGGGGTCGCTGGACGGCCACGGCAGGGGCTGGTTCAGCGGCACGGGACGGCCAAAGTCCGGTGTGCCGTCCGGATTCCACGTAAAGGGTTGTGCACGGGGCGCGCGGTCATCGCCGCAACCTTCATCGGGAGCGGGGTTAGCGTGATACAGGATCCAGTCTTGCTTGCCGTCGGGTGATTGGAAGAAGGAGTTATGCCCGGTGGCATAGGCCATGGCCTTCGGGGACTGCCAGAATACCGGATGATCGTACTTATGCCACGATGCCGGATTCAGCAGGTCGCTGTCTGCGGAGGCGCGCAGCATTCCTAACTCGTAATAGTCAGTCCAGCAGCCGCTGGCCGAGTAAATCAGGAAGATCGACTTCCCGTGTTTCAGAATCTCCGGGCCCTCGTTCACACTGACGTGGGGTACCCTGAGGACCTGGTTGCGAGACGGCAAATCTCCGACCTGCTCCCATGGATATTCCGGCCGCGATAACAGCACGCGCGGGCTGGAGGCGGTCCAGGGATTGCGCAGTTCGGCGATGTAGATATTCTGGTGGCCGTTCTGCGTTCCCGGCCATCCCGACCAGATGAGATAGAGCCGTCCGCGGATGTGGGTTACCGTGGGATCGATGGCCCAGCGGTCGGTGGCATCCGCGACTTTGCCTTTCAATTGCCACGTGCCCTGCAGAGGATCGCGGGAGCAATTCTGCACCACCCAGATGCGATGCGTCTCATTCGTGCCCGCATCGGCGGCAAAGTAGATGTACCAGCATCCGCGCAGGAAGTGCAGTTCCGGTGCCCAGATGTCGTGCGAGTAAGGTCCCGTGGCCGGTGGCAGCCATACCACCTTATGCTCGGCGCTCGCGAGTTCCGGGACGCTTCGGGTCTTCCAGATCTCCAGGCTGTCCTGGGTGGTGTTCATGTAGTAGTAGAAGCCGTCCTTGTAAGTGATCCACGGATCGGCGCCGCTCGGCAGCAGGGGATTCACAAAGGCATTCGCAGCCGGATGGCCCGGCGATGGCAAAGGCGCAGTCTGACTCTGTGTTCTGACAGCAAGTGAGGCGCAGAGCAGACACCAGAACAGTCCGATGCCAGCGCACGACCGGCGGCGCCGGTCTGGAAAGAACGCGCGCACGAGGCATGGCGGCATAAGTAGCCGCAATTTCATCGGAAACATCTCCTCGAGAAAGAGTCGCACTTCTTCGGATGCAGATGCATGGCAATCTGACCTGAGCAAGTTATCCAACTGGAAACAGGTCTCATGTCTCCACCGGCTCATCGATGCGAAGCACCTGGTCGCCCTTCACGTCATGCAGCACCTGACGGATGCCGCTGGGCCACTGAATCTCAATGAGAGCGGCTTCCGAATCGGTTCCCAGTCCAAAGTGGGCCCTCTTGTCACTCGACGAGCAATAACTGCCTCCGGTGCTGACTGTCCACCATTGCGAGCCGCCAAAAGTGGTGAGCTTGATGACTGCGCCAATGGCGTCGCGATTGCTCTTGCGGCCAACCAGCAGGAGGGTGATCCAATGATTGTAAGTTGGAGTCACATTACGCACAACATAGGCCGGCCCGTCATTGGTCGTGACCACCACATCGAGGCGTCCGTCATTGTCGATGTCGCCGCGGGCCAGGCCGCGCCCCGCCCAGTGCTGATGGAAAATCTTGCCCGACTCCGGCGAAACCTCGATAAACTTGCCGCCGCCGATGTTGTGCATCAACAGCATCGGCTCACGGTAATGCAGGTCGGGGAACTGCAGATGAATGTTATCGATGACATGCCCCTGCGCGACGATCAGATCCTTGAAGCCGTCGTTGTCGTAGTCCAGGAAGCACACGCCCCAGCCGGAGTGAAGCAGCGAGACCCCGCCTATGCCGGATCGATAACTCGCGTAGCTGAATGTGCCATCGCCGTTGTTCTGGTAAAGCGCATACTTCTGATTCGCCAGATTCGTGACAATCAGGTCCGGCAAACCATCGTTGTTGTAGTCCTGAAAGTCGGTTCCCATGCCGGCATAGGTGTTGCCCATTCCGTCCACCGCGACCTCTGCCAGCAATCCGTCGTCCGCAAACGTGCCGTTACCGGTGTTGTGATAGAGAAACTCAGTCATCGAGTCGTTGGCGGCGAATACGTCGATATGCCCATCGCGGTCGTAATCGGCGACGGACGCACCGAGGCCTTTGCCTGGTTTCATTCCGATTTTGGCGGCGATTTCCCTAAACCGGCTATTGCCCTCGTTGTGGTAGACCAGCGGCATGATCGGCGGGAACAGATCGGGATGGCAGTACGCCCGGTATCCAGGGCGACGCTCGCCGCACCAGATATCGGAGAAATCCCACTTGAGATAACGCAGGACCACCAGATCGAGGAGACCATCGTTATCCAGATCGACCCATACAGCGCTGGTTGACCAGCCGCCACCTCCGGTGCCGGACGGCTCGGTGACATCGGTGAACGTGCCATCCCCGTTGTTGTGGTAGAGCCGGTTGCCGCCATACCCGGTCACGTACACATCCTGGTAGCCATCGTTGTCGTAATCCCCGATGGCCACCCCCATGTCATAGCCCACGCCCTGCAGCCCTGCTTTCTCGGTTACATCTTCGAAGGTTCCGTTCGGCCTTTGGTGGTAGAGGCGATTCCAGTATTCGGGGCCGGTCTTCTTTGGAATTGTGCCCGGTGGAGTGGGGTCCGAGAGGGGCGCGCCGTTGACGAAGAAGATGTCCAGGCGGCCGTCGTTGTCGTAGTCGAAAAGCGCGACTCCTGAACCCATCGTCTCGGGCAGATATTTCTTCGACGTGTGCGAGGCCTTTCCGATGAAGCGGACACCACTGGCGTCCGTGATGTCGATGAACTGCCCTGCTCCCGTGGCGCTGTTCTGCGCTGGCGGCTGCGGGCGCCCCTGCGGAGCCGGCAGAGCGGGGAAGAGTCCCATCGCGAGGCCACTCCGCCCGCCGACCAGCAAACCTCCCAGCGCAACTGTCGACTTGAGAAAATTGCGACGATGCATGTCCCCTCAGCCATCGGTGTCGCTCTCCACGGCCGCATCGCTCGCGACCCGCCCCCTACGGTGATCACGCGTTCCACGCAGAGAATCGACGGCGACTGCCTTTCCTGCGCTGTTGCGTTGCTGCATGAACGTCCGCGCTAGCCCGAGTTTACCAGCCTGAGAGAGGGAACATCGCTGCCAGCCGCTCTGGGCGCGGGCGCGAGTGGGCCGAGCGTGTGTGACCTAATTGCCTAATTGGAGAGATAGCGGTGGAGGCCGAGG